>Ga0209543_1000013_pt1 | contig 286097 bp, 267 predicted proteins | sample MesohylFT_FD_187296 | JGI IMG/M metagenome (GOLD analysis project Ga0209543, IMG submission 187296) | Host-associated microbial community of the marine sponge Aplysina aerophoba from Gulf of Piran - sponge mesohyl, lysed by freeze-thaw... | ecosystem: Host-associated > Porifera > Sponge >... | reverse complement strand
CATAATTTTCCGGCTCATTGGGGAGTTCGTAATTGATGACATGGCTGACGGAATCCACATCGATGCCGCGGGCCGCGATATCAGTCGCCACCAGGACCCGCGCCTGGCCGTCGCGGTGAGGACGCTCACCTTGGCGTCCTCGGGCGCGACCATGCCGCCGTCGACCAGACCTGGTATCGCTCCGAATCCTTGCTCATGCTCCCTCCGGCTCTCTCGGCCCTGTCATGCGAGCCCCCCGCTACCGCCGCTCCCTGCGTCGTGCGGGGCCGACACGACCGTGAGGTTCAGGTTGCCCTGCTCGTCGCTGCGGGCGACCTGTCCGGGCAGCACGACGGTCGTCGAGTCCATCTGCTCGAGGATCGCGGGGCCTTCGAGATCGGCGCCCCGGGGGAGACCCTCCCGGGCGTAGATCGGGCAATCGACGAATCCGCCGAGCTCTGCAAAATGCACCCGTCGCCTCCCTCGCTCCGCCGCGCGCAGGTCGCCGCCCGTCCCTGCGGCGCCCGCGACCGGGGGCGCCGTCACCCGGGCGAGGGCGGTGACGCGAAAGGTGACCAGTTGAACCGGCGCGTCCGGCGCGTAGCCGTACACTCTTTCGTGCTCGCGCCGGAAAGCGTCGACCAGCGCCGAGAGGTCGTGGTCGGCGAATTCCCGCTCCTGAACCGCCACCGTGATCTCGTGGCTCTGTCCGACGTAGCGCATGTCGATGACGCGTTGCACCGTGCGCTCGCCGGGCTCCACCCCCTCCCGGTCGAACCATTCGAGCGCTCGCTGTCCGACCTCCGTGAAGGTGACGTTGATGCCGGCGGCGCCGGTTTCCTCGAGATCGGCGATCCGCGTCAGGCTGAAATCCGAGCGCACGTCGGCGACGAGGAGCCCGAGCGCGCACAGGAGACCCGGTCCGGGCGGCACCATGACCCGGGTCATGCCCAGCTCGCGGGCGAGCGCGGAGGCGAGGAGAGGCCCCGCCCCCCCGAACGCCACCAGGGTGAAGTGCCGCGGATCGAAACCCTTCTCCACCGAGATCACGCGTATCGCCTGAACCAGGTTCTCGTTGAGGATGGTGAGCACCGCTTCGGCCGCCTCCTCGGCTCCGAGCCCCATCGGGGCCGCCACCTTGTCGGCGATTGCGCGGTGCGCGAGGTCGGGACGGAGGCTCATGCGGCCGCCCAGCAGGGATTCACCGGAAAGGCGGCCGAGCACGACGTTGGCGTCGGTCACGGTGGGCTCGGTTCCCCCGAGGCCGTAGCAGGCGGGACCGGGCGCGGCGCCGGCGCTCCGGGGGCCCACGTGCACGAAGCCGCCCGTGTCCACGCGCGCGATGCTGCCCCCTCCGGCTCCCACCGAATGCACGTCGACCATCGGAAAGCGGATGGGATGCCCCCGCACCTCCCGCTCCTTTGCGACGAGCGGCCGGTTGCCTTCGATGAGGCAGACGTCGGTGCTCGTTCCCCCGACGTCGAAGGTGATGACGTCCGGACACTCGGCTCTTCCGGCGAGAAAGCCCGCGCCGGTGACTCCCGCCGCCGGCCCCGACATGAGGCAGCGGCCCGCCATCGCACCCGCATCCCGAAGCGAGGCGACGCCGCCGTGGGACTGGAGTATCTTCGGGCCCACGATGCCCAGGGCGCGGGACCGTTCCCCGAGGCGATCGAGATAGCGGCTCACGACCGGGCCCAGCGATGCGTTCAGCACGGTGGTCGTGGTCCTCTCGTACTCACGGAACTCGGCCACGACTTCGTGGGATGCGCAGGTGAACGCACCGGGAAGGTGCTCGCGCACCGCGGCCGCGACGGCGGCCTCGTGGGCCGGATTGTGGTAGCTGTGCAGGAAGCAGACGGCCACTGCCTCCACGCCTTCGCGGCGGAAGTCGTCGAGGATTCCGTCGAGCGCTTCGAGGTCCGGCGGCACGTCGGAAGGCCCGAGGAGATAGGTGCGCTCCTCGATCTCGCGCCGGAGGTGGCGCGCGACGAGGGGCGGGGGCTTCGGCATCCGAATGTCGTAGTTGTGGGGTTGGCGCTGGCGGCGGATCTCCAGGATGTCGCGAAACCCTTCAGTGGTGATGAGGCCCGTGACCGCCGTGTCCCCCGTGATGAGCGCGTTGGTGGCGACCGTCGTCCCGTGGCCGAAGTAGCGGACGTTCCCGGCACCGGCGTCTGCACGGTCCAATAGCTCCGGAATGCCGGCCGCAATCGCCCGGGACGGGTCGTCCGGGGTCGAGGGTGTCTTCAGGAACCACGTCTTGCCGTCCGAGAGGCGGACGAGTGCGAAGTCGGTGAACGTCCCGCCGACGTCGACGCCGAGGACGTAACGCTCAGGCGCCACGGTTCGAATCTTGGCGGGCCTCCCGCAAGGCCGCGGTCCGGGAGGCGTCGACGCTTCCGCGGACGAGCGCGACACCGTAGCTCTGCTCCGCCGCGGGTGCGGTCACCTTGCCGGCGGCCACGTCGTCGCGCACCCTCTCCGGATCGCGTTCCCACGGGTCGCCGAAGCCGGCGCCGGACGGGGTGTCGACCCGAACCGTCGTTCCCGCGTCCACCTTGAGCTCCGAGAACGAGCCCGGAAGCTTCGTCTCGCGGTTTCCGCCCGGGTCCAGAACGAAGACGCCGGGACACCCCGAACTTCCGCCAAACAGCCCGGACGCGCCTCGGGATTGGCGCAGTCCGCGGCCTGCGAGCCTCGCCCGCTCCGCCCAGATGGTGACGTCGCGGCGCGTCGCTAGGCCGCCGCGATGCCGTCCGGGGCCTCCCGAGTCGGCGATCAGCTCGTAGCGGCCGACGGTCAGTGGGAACTCCTGCTCCACGGATTCGATGGGCAGGTTGGCCGCGCCCGAAACGTGGACCCGGACCGCGTCTTTTCCGTCGAGCGCGGAAAGCGCGCCGGACGCTCCCGCGTAGGTCTCGTAGTCGACGAAGTATTCGTTCCGGCGCGGGTCGACGCCACTGAAGATAAGCCCGTGGAGCGGACCGCAGCCGGCCATCACCCGGTCCGGCGCCGCGTCGGCGAGCGCGCCCAGCAGCAGGTCGCCGAGCACGTTGCCGGTCGCGCCCCGATCCCCGACGGCGGCGGGGGGACGGCAGTTGAGGACCGTGCCTTCCGGCGCGGTGACGCTGATGGCGCGGAAGTACCCGGAGTTGGGCGGCAGCGCCGGGTCCGTCACCGCCTTGACCGCGTAGTAGACGGCGGACAGGGTGGCCGCGAGCAGCATGTTCCGGGCCCCTGCGATCTGCCCGTCGGTGCCCGTGAAGTCGAAGTGAATGCTATCGGCGCGAATGGTGATCTTGACGCGGAGGCGAACGATGCCGTCGGCCACGCCGTCGTTGTCGACCACTTCTTCGTTCTCGTAGGTTCCATCCGGCAGCCTCGCGATCTCGGCGCGCGTGCGCGACTCGGCGTAGTCGAGGAGCGCTCTCGCGCCCCGGTGCACGCTATCGGCTCCGAAGCGAGCAAAGCACTCCTGCACCCGGCGGACCCCGATGGCGTTGGTCGCGATCTGGGCCCGCAGATCGCCCTCGCGCTCGCGCGGGGTGCGCGAGTTGAGGAGCACGAACGCGAGTATGTCGGTGCGCAGCTCCCCCTCGTCCAGCAGCTTGACGGGAGGGATTCGCAGCCCTTCCTGGAAGATGCTCGTGCAGTCGGCGCTCTCGCTCCCCGCCACCTTGCCGCCGACGTCGGAGTGGTGGGCGATGTTGGCGACGAACGCGACCGGCCGGCCATCGAAGAAGACGGGGCTTGCGAGCGTCAGGTCCGGCAGGTGCGAGCCGCCTCCCACGTACGGATCGTTCGTGAGGAAGCCGTCGCCGGGGCGAAAGCGGTCGAGGGGGTATCGCCGGGTGATGTTCTCCACGAGGCCGAGGAGCGAGCTCAGGTGAAGGGGGGCGATGGCGGTCAGGGCGAGGAGGTTGCCCGCAGTGTCGAAGATCGCGACCGAGCAGTCACGCCGCTCCTTGATGTTCGGGGAATACGCGGTCTTGACGAGGGTGGCCATCATCTCGTCGGCCGCGGCGGCGAAGCGGTGCGCGATGACCTCGGTGGTGATACGGTCGCAGCCTGGATCCATGGGCACTCCCCGACGAGTTGCTGTCAGAAGTGGTGTATGAGCTGAATTGAAGAAGGCGGCGCATCCTGCTGAAACAGGGTTGTCCAGAGCCCGGTCATTCAGCACACAGGAGATGCTCCACCATGAGAGAAGATACGACGATTCCTTTCCGGAATCCAGCCCTACGGGACGAGTTGAACGAACTGGTGCGCAGCGCTGTTGGGGGCGCCCAAGACGGCGAACAAGCTCGACAGACTGCCCAAGCGCGTTCAGGCGCAGCGAAGTCGATGCTGCACGAGATATGGGGCCGGACACCCGCGCGCATGCGAAGGAGGCGTTTGAGTGCTTCTGTGCCACCTGGGAGGCGAAGTACCCGAAAGCCGCCGATTGCCTAGCGGGGGACCGCGAGGAGTTGCTCGCCTTCTACGACTTCCCGGCGGCGCACTGGCGGAGTCTTCGGACGACGAACCCCATCGGATCGACCTTCGCCACCATCCGGCTGCGAACGGCGAAGACGAGGAACTGCCTGAGCGAGAAGACGGCGTTGAGCCTCGTTCATCAGTTCGTCATGAGCGCCGAGTAGCGATGGCGCCGGTAACCTGCGTCGGGAGGCCGCACGGGTGCGCTCTTCTTGACACGCAAACCTCCCCTCGCTAGGTTGCCGGGAATCGTCATTGAGATGCCGCGTCACGCCGAGGCGCCCACCCCGGCGGGGTGTACAGCGCCGTCTGCGGCAAATTTACCGGCCATATCCTGAGGGGAGCGCCATGCCCGTCTATCGTTTCGAGGATTTGCCCACAGTGCAGCAAAACCCGAATCTCTCCAGCAACCGGGGGGAGTCCATCAAGGGCGAGCGCATGTATTTCTGCCACAGGAAGCGCCCCAAAGACACGAGAGCCGAGCCGCACTATCACCCCTGCGAGCAGTTCATCTACGTGCTCAAAGGACGCCAGCGAATTACCGTCGATGGTGAAGAGCATCTGGCGGGGCCGGGGGACGTCATACACATACCACCGAACGCCGTGCACTCCACCCTTGCACTCGAAGACATGGAAACCATCTACGTCAAGGATACCTCCTGGAGCCTCAAGGGCGTGCCCGCCGGCGAGGCGGCTCCCGATGCGCCGCCCGAAGACGATCCTTTCTGATCTGCACCAGGACCATTTCAAGAGGAAGAGCCATGCACGAATTTTTTCCCGGAAACTATATGCGCTCGTTCGTCACCTGCATCTCGCTGAGCTGCGGGGGCAGCGTGGACGAGATAGACCGCATCGTGAAGAATTTAGAAGGCACCGACCCTGCCGACAACGAGGCGTGGCACCGCGAGTGGACGGCCATGGCGGCGCGCGTGGAGAAAATCGGCACAGAGGCGGCCGAGCGCAATCGTCGCCTCACGGCCTCTCGCGCCTTTTTCCGCGCGTGCAACTACTATCTCTACGGGGAGCGCTTTTTGCCGCCCACGAACGAGAAGAAAATCCCGAGCTACAAGAAAGCGCTCGCGTGTTTCGATAAAGCCATCGCGAACGATAACGCGCTCAATCTGGAGAAGGTCGAGGTTCCCTGCGAGGGGCAGACCCTGCCGGGATTTTTCATGAAGCCCGATAGCAAGGGGAGGGACTACCCCGTCGTCATCTTCGTGGGCGGTCTCGACAGCACGAAGGAGAGCCAGTACTTCATGGCGGCGGCGGACATCATCGCGCGGGGGATGGCGTGCCTCATCGTCGATACGCCGGGCATCGGCGAGGCGCTCAGGTTGAGAAACATCCGCACGCGCCACGACTATGAAGTCGCAGGCGCCGCATTGGTCGATTACCTGGAAACCAGAGAAGACGTGGACACAAGCCGCATCGGCCTCGTGGGTCTCAGCATGGGCGGGTACTACGCGCCGCGCATCGCCGCGTTCGAGAAGCGAATCAGCGCCTGCGCCGCCTGGGCGGGGCACGGAGATTACTACCCCATCTGGTACGAGCGCCTGAGAGTCCCCACCGGCATCGGGCAGTTCCGGCCCAGTCCCAAGTTCCAGATCCTCTGGGTGCTGGGGGTCGAGACGGCGGATGAGGTGCTGGAGGAGATGAAGAAGTTCACCATCGAGAAAGAAGCGGCGCAGATTCAGTGCCCCTTCCTCATCACGCACGGGGAGGGCGACCGCCAGACGCCTGCGTCCGAAGCGCAAAAGCTCTACGACGCCGTGGGTGCAGAGGATAAGACCATCCGCATCTTCACGCACGAGGAAGGCGGGGCGGAGCACTGCCACTTCGACAACATCGAACTCGGCAGAAGTTTTATACTGGACTGGTTCGCCGAGAAGCTTTAATCAGGCCGGCTGCGTGCTTAACCCACGTCATCGCGGCATGTTCTCAGGGCGAATCCAGAAGCGTTATTGGGAATCAAAGCGGCGTATCGTTCATGTTTACAGCGTGAGGACGATTTTCCCGAGAAACTTCCCGCTCAACATCAGTTCATGCGCCGCGTTGGCCTCGGCCAGCGGAAAGACGGCGCCTAAATGCACCTTGAAGCTCCCGTCGCGCAGCATGGGCAGGTAGCGCGGCACGACTTCGGGCATCTTGCGCGCGAGGTTGACGCCGGTAACGCCGAAAATGCGCGCATCCTTCGTCATCACAGCGGGGACGCGAAAGCCCGCGCGCTGCTCCTTGCCGAGACCCGCTCCCATCACGACGATACGCCCGTCCACGCAGATGGCGTCGAGGTCCTTGTCGAAGTTGTCAAAGGCGGCGCACTCGATTATCACGTCCACGCCGCGCCCGCCGGTCAACGCGAGGCAACGCTCGGCGAAATCCTCCCGGCGGTAGTCGATTGTTTCCTCCGCCCCCAGCTTCCGGCAGAACGCCGCCTTCTCTTCCGAACTCACCGTGGCGAACACCCTGCAGCCCATGCGCCGGGCGAGTTGCACCGCCGCGGAGCCTACGCCGCCCGCGCCGCCGTGCACCAGGACGCTCTCCCCCGGCCCGGCCTTCGCCTTGATGACCAGCGCGTTCCAGGCTGTGCGCAAACCCAGCGTTACGCCCGCCGCCTCTTCGTGCGTCATGTTCTCTGGCACGACCGCCGCCGCAGGGGCGCGCAGCCGCACCACCTCCGCGTAGGCCCCGCCCGCGCAGGCCCCGAATACACGCTGGCCGACCTCGAAGCCCGCCACGCCCTCACCGATTCCGATCACCTCGCCCGAGGCCTCGAGTCCCGGAACGTAGGGCGGCGTATGATGGCCCGAGTGGTGGCTTTTGCCCGAACGGGTGGCGACGTCGCTCGGGTTCACGCCCGCAGCGTTAAGACGCACGAGCAATTCACCCGGCGCGGGCTTTGGCGCATCCACCTCATCCAGCCGCATCGGGGTCTCCAGACCGAACGCCTGCACACGCATCGCCTTCATGGGACGTCTCCTCGTTCGGGAGCCTCAAGGCTCCCTCAACTCTCCAGAAAGTTCTCCACCTCGCGGTAGAGTTCCTCTCGTCTTTTCTCCCATTCCATGTAGTGCGTGCCGTCGCCGATGACGACGAAGCGCTTGCCCCGGCTGTTCGTCATCTTCCCGAATAAATCCCATGCTTCGGCCTCGTTCGCCGAACCGTCGTAGTCTCCAAAGATGAGCAGCGCCGGGCAGCGCAGCTTCGCCGCGTCGTAGGCGGGAATCCCCCGCGCGCGGTCGAACAGGTCGGCATACGAGCCGTTGGGTGATTTCACCGCAGAGGGCCGCCGGCCCGCCCCCTCGGGGCTGTAGTACAGGCGCGTCTCCCACACCGCGCGCACCACGTGCCGCTCCCGCCAGCGGTGATGCCGCCTCCCCGGAATATGGCCCCACCAGCGCCTGTGGAGGTCGGCTTCCGTCGTCCAGAACCACGCGCCGAGTTTCTCGTTGAAATGGCCGGGGCGTTCGGGGTCCTCGAACTGCGCGGCCCGCGCATGGTTCACGCCCGCGTAGTAGGGGGCGTAGAGCACGATCTTTCGTACTTGTGGGTTGTGGGCCGAGGCGAAGGTGGGAACCGTGGTCGAGCCCCACGAGCGCCCGAGGATGTTCACCTTATCCACCTCGCGCAAATTGCGGATAAAGCGCACCGCCGCGGCGATGTCGCGCGCCGCGGTATGGCCCCGGATGGCGGGCGGTTTGCCCACTGGGTCATCGATCATCTCCCGGGGATAGGTGGAATAGCCGAAACCGCGCACCGAGACGGCGAAGACGTCGTAGCCGCGCGAGGCCAGGCGATCCATCCAGGAATATCCCGGCACGGGCAGGTCGAACACCACGGGGGCCGCCGGTCCGCGCCCGTGCACAAGCAGGAGCGTCTCGGCCGGCGTGAAGCGGCGCTTTCCCCTGGGCCGCTTTTCGCGCACGTGAAGCCGGATACCCTTATCGAAGGCGTCGATGTAGTGATCCTCACATGCTATTTTGGCAGACGCCATTATCCGGTCTCCTTATCCGTAGTCTCACTCACCGCCACCTCTCTCCACACCCTCGGAAACACCTCCCCGGCCATAAGCCTCATGGTGTCGAGCGCGAGCGCGTGGGGCATGCCCGGCCACTGGAGGCTGATGATGAGATGGTTCACGCCCAGGCGGCGGTTAAGCCGCGTGATCTGCCCGGCCACGTCGTCGGGCGAACCCAGGATGAAGCGGTCCTCGATCAATTCCTCCAACTGGACGCCGAAATCGTTGTCCCCCTCCGGCATGGCCTTGTCCTGCCCCCACTGGTGATAGGAGTCGTATTTTTTCTTGAGGTACGGCCCGCACAGGCGAAGCGCTTCCTCGCGACTTTCCGCCACGAACACCTCCCGGCGCATGGGAATTTCCTGAGGCGGCGTGTGGCCCGCCTCATCCAGCTCTTCGCGGAATAACTCCATCTGCCGCTCGATGGTGTCGAGCCGGTTGTGGGGGTTGATGTACCAGGGAAGGCCAAGACGCCCCGCGCGCCTGATACCCCCATCCGCGTTCGCGCCGATCCAGATGGGCGGGTGCGGTTTCTGGAGCGGCTTGGTAGAGCAGGATGCGCCGTCCAGTTCGAAGTGCGACCCCCGCATCCAGACCTTCTCCTCGCTCCAGAGGCGGCGGATGGCTTCGAGATTTTCGTTGAAGCGGCGCAGGCTTTCTTTCTTGCTCGTTCCGAATGCCTTGAACTCCACCTCGCGGTAGCCGAGTCCTACGCCCACGGTGAGCTTGCCGCCGGACATGATGTCGATGGTCGCGAGCTGTTCGGCCAGATCGAGCGGCTTGTGCAGCGGGAGGAGAATAATCCCCGCGACGAGACGCATCTCCGGCGCCTCGGCGGCGACGCGGGTCAGGAAAGGAAGCTGCTGAAAGCCCTGAAAGGGATGAGTGCTGTAGTGCGAACCCTTGGTGATGGAGGCGAAGCCCAAATCGCGCGCGAGGCGCACCTGTTCCAGGTGCTCTTCCAGGCGAGCGCGCATGTCGTCGCCCCGGGCGAAGTTGCCCCTCAGCATGAGGCCGAATTGCATGGCGTAGCCCTTCCCTCGTAAGCGCAAGACGGTCGGCGTTCAAAAAAAACCGCGAGGGAACGTGCGATACGCTCCCCCGCGGTTTGATGCCGCTCGGGTTAGTTCTTCATCTTCTTCATGTCGATTTCCCACGCGAAGAACGTCTCATCGTGCCTCGGCTTGAATCCAAGCGCCTTCTTGTAGGCGAAGATGTCGTTCGTCTTGTAGAGAATCTTGAACAGCGCCTTCTTCTTGATGAGCGCGGTCACCTTCTGGAACTCCATGTGCTGTTTCTTGAGGTCGGCCGTGGCCGCGGCCTTGTCGATGGCCGCATCCATGTCCTTCATGCAGTGGACGCTGGAGTGGCCCCGGCAGGAGGACGTCGCCCGCGTGATGCCGCCCGGGTCGCCGCCCGCGTTTCCGTAGCCTTGCAGGAACATCGCCACGCCCTTCTTTTTCTTCTGGAACGCCTTGCGCGTCTTCTTCCAGAGGGGATAGGGCATCGTGCGGCAGATGGTGTCGATCTTGATGCGCTTCAGGAAGCCGGCGATGGCCTCACAGCTTTTCACGTCGCCCGGATACCGGCCGATGGTGCCGTAAATGGTCGCCTTGAAGCCTTTTTCGTAGCCTGCTTCCTTCATGAGGGCCTTCGCCTTGTCGATATCGAAGCCGTACCACTTGTCCTCGGGGTTGTAGCCCGCGAAGTTCCACGGATGGTAGAGCGAACCCCAGAGCTTCGCCCGTCCGGCGAGGAAGGTGGTGCGCAGAAGCTCGGCGTCGATGGCGTGGTTCACAGCGAGGCGCACCTTTTGGTTCGCGAAGGGACCGCCCTGGCGCGTCACCATGGAGACGAACATCATCCGCACGGCGGGCACGTCGGCCACGGCGAGTTTCGCGTCTTTCTCGAGCTGCGGGATGAACTGGGGCTTGACCTTCATGACCATGTCCACCTCACCCTTCTGGAGGGCCTTCACGCGGGTGGTGGCCTCTTTGATCCCGCGCACGATGACGGTCTTCGCCCGGTTGGGGTATTGCGAGTTGCCCCACCAGTTGGGGTTCGCCTCGAACACCATCTTGCGGCCCTTGGCCCATTCCTTGAGGATGTAGGGGCCGGAGCCGAAGGTTTTTCTCGAAATAACGGACCACTCCAGGCCCTTCGCCTTAAGCGACATGATGTGGCCGAAGCGCCCCAGGCGGTTCAGCAAGCCGTTGTCGGGCACCTTGCTGTGCCAGATGAAGCGGTGGGGGCCGAGAATCTCGATGCGGTCGAACGCCTTGAAGAAGACCCGCTGACGGCTTTTCTTGTTCATGACGCGCGTCATCGAGAACTTCACGTTCTCCGCCGTGAGTTCGGAACCGTCGGCGAACTTCACGCCCTTGCGCAGCCAGAACTCCACCTTCTTGGGGCTGTGAATCTTCCATTTCGTGGCGAGCCAGGGCTTGCGTTTTCCGGTGCCCGCTTCGGCGGAAACGAGCGTGTCGTAAGACCAGCGCCAGAGCATCGTGCCGATGAAATTCGACTTGGGATGCGGGTCCATCGTGGGCGTGACGCCCGGAAGCGCGATCACGAGTTTACCCGCGGCCATGGCATGCGCCTTCGGCGCGGCCATGAGGCCTGTACCGACGATGAGAACCGCCAGCAGAACAACCATCCATTTACGCATCACAGACGTCCTCCCTTTCTAGTTGAATTGAAATCATGGAACCAGATGGAAACTCCTCTTGAAACCACTTGCACGAAAAAACCAACGATGACGGCACGATACACATGCCGATTATCGTCTTGGTCTGGAAACGCCTTCGCCTTTCAGGAGAGCACGCATCTAAAGGATGGGCTTTCTGTTTGACAAGCGTTGATCGATTCGACTTATAATAAATATAAGAGCATTATAGAGAAATACGTCTTTACTGCACAAGCGCGTCTTCCTCATTTTCCGCATCGGCTCCAGGCCCATCCAGGAAGATTTCGGGGACGCTCTCTTGAGTGGCCCGATTCCGCCACCCGAGGGCGAGCAATAAAAGGTCGAACCATGCGCGCATACATTATCCGCCGGTTGCTGCAAAGCCTCATCGTCATCAAGGTGGTGCTTGTCGTCGTCTTCGTGATGCTTCACTTGACGGGCGATCCCGCCGACGTGCTGATGCCCGAGGATTCCACGCTCGAGGACGTGGCCGAATTCAAGAAAGCCATGGGCTTCGACAAACCGCTCCACGTGCAGTATTTCAACTTCCTCTTCGGCTTCGGGAAGAGCAAGGGAGTGCTCAGGGGGGATTTCGGCTTTTCGTTCCGCCACGAGCTACCGGCTGTGGACCTTGTGTTCGAGCATTTTCCGGCGACCATCGATCTGGCCCTCGTCGCCGTCATCATCTCGATAGTCGTCGCCCTGCCTACGGGCATACTCTCGGCCACGTTCCGAAACACCTGGATCGACTACGTGAGTTCGATCGGCTCGATGTTCGGCCAGTCGATGCCGAACTTCTGGCTCGGCCTCATGCTCATCCTCATCTTCGCCGTCGGCCTCGATCTCCTGCCCACCTCGGGTTATGAGGGATGGGAGTACATCATCCTCCCCGCGCTCACGGCGGGTCTCTACCAGACGGCGCGCATCATGCGGGTCGTGCGCTCGGGCATGCTCGAAGTGCTGGGCAGCGACTACATACAGACGGCGCGCTCGAAGGGCGTCTCGGAGTATCTCGTCATCGTGCGCCACGCGCTCAAGAACGCCTCCATCCCCGTCGTCACGCTCATCGGGCTGGAACTCGGCGTGCTGCTCGGCGGCACGGTCGTCACGGAAGCCGTCTTCGCGTGGCCAGGCGTGGGCTTTCTGGTGATAGACGCCATCAACAACCAGGACTATCCCGTCGTTCAGGCGGCGGTGACGCTGCTCGCGCTCATTTTCGTGGGCATCAACCTGATCGTGGACATCATCTATGCGTGGCTCGACCCGCGCATCGTGTACGGTTAACGGGAGAGAGATTTTGGCCCAGGAACAACACGCGACGGTAGGTGAATTCGCGGAGGCCGCCGAAGAGCCTCGCGGACCCACGAACTTCCAGTTGGCCGTCCGCGACCTGAAGCGGCGTCCGCCGGCGCTGTTCGGGCTGATCTTTCTCGTTATCGTGCTCCTCTGGGCGCTCGTCCCCTGGCTATTTTCGCCGCTCGACCCTTATGATCAAAACCTGAGAATATTCCTGAAACCCCCGGGGTTCGTCGACCCGGCTGGAAACTTTTACCTGCTCGGAACCGATCAGCAGGGGCGCGATATGCTGAGCCGCATCATCTGGGGCGCGCGCATATCGCTCATCGTGGGCTTTGCCGCCGTCGTGGTGAGCGGTTTCATCGGCATCACCCTGGGCATCGTGGCCGGTTATTTCGGCGGGGTTATCGACGCCATCATCAGCCGCATCATCGACTCGGCGCTATCGATACCCTTCATCCTCCTCGCCATGAGCATCGTCGCCATCATGGGGCCGAGTCTCAGGAACGTCATTCTCGCCATCGCCATCAGGACTTGGATCGTCTATGCGCGCGTGATTCGCGGCACCGTCTTGTCGGTAAAAGAAGTCGAATACATCACGGGGGCCAAGGCTTCGGGGTGTTCGACTTTCCGGGTGCTCTTCATGCATGTGCTGCCCAACGTGCTCTCGCCCGCCATCGTCATCGCCACGCTCTATCTGGGCCGGATGATCATCATCGAGGCCGCGCTTTCCTTCCTCGGCGTGGGCGTGCCGCCGCCGACACCCACATGGGGCGGAATGCTCTCCCACGGGCGTGAATACATCGACACGGCATGGTGGATAGCGTTCTTCCCGGGCATGATCCTCATGCTGACGGTGCTGAGCGTGAACCTGCTGGGCGACTGGCTACGGGACACGCTCGACCCCAAGATGAAGCGCCTGACGGAGTAGGGCCTCAGACCAGTTTTCGCTGCAGCCAGTCGTAGATGTAGGTCGTCCCCAACGTCATGTTGTCGCGCTGACAGTGTTGCGCGCCGCCTTCTTTCGCCGTGAACACCTTGAAAGTCTTGTCTTTTGAACCCGCGGCGTTGAACAGCTTCCTGGCGTCGCGCATGGGTATCTGCTTATCCTCCGCCCCGTGGACCAGCAGGAAGGGGCATCGCATCTTCTGAACCACGCCATCCAGGCGAAAACCCTCGAGTTTTTCGAGCGCCTCCTCCGCGGTTTTCGCGTCCATGATCCACAGGATGTGATGATCGGGCACCGCGTGAAGCGAAGTACCCCAGGCCGCGAGACGCTTTTCCCAGGTGGCGTGGTAGTCCCAGATGGCCCCCCAGGCGACGCAGGCCTTGTAGCGATGGTCCATGCTCGCCGCTCTCGGGGCGTAGTACCCCCCCGCGCTGAGCGCGATGATGGCCGCTTGCTTCGCGTTCACGTCCCCTCTCGTTTCGAGATAATCGAGAGCGGCGCTGCCGGCAATTTCATAGTCATAGCGCAGGTAGAGGTTTCTGAAGCGCGCGGCCTCGCCCGAACCCGGTCCGTCTACGACGAGGCAACTCATCCCGCGCGCAACCAGGCTCTCCACCCCCCGGACGTAGACGAGTTCCTTCGTGTTGTCGAGGCCGTCGAAAAAGACAACGACGGGCGGCTTTCTCCTTCTCGTGTTCTCAGCGTGAACGAGCCAGGCGGGCAGCGATGCGCCGTTCTCGTAGGGCACCTCGACGCGCTCGATTCGCGGCTTATCCGCCAGGCCGGCAAAGCGCTCGAAACAATCGAGCGATTTTCTGAATACGGTGTGGCCACGCCTGTCCTTGGGCGTGCGGAAGCGCTCTCCCATCTGATAGTAGACGCACGCCCTCAGGTGATGGGCGGCCGCGGTGAGGTGCGAGCCATCGCTCTCCGCCGCCATCCCGAGCTTGCGAATATGATCGCCCATGCGCACCCACTCGCGGAACCAGGCCTCGTCATCCCCCGGCTCTTGGGCGAGGCGGCGCCCCACCCGGTCGACTTCTCCGATTTCGGAAGCACCCCACCGCGCGCACGAAACCATGAAGCACACCGCCGAGGACCACCGGTAATTTTCGGGGAAATAAGTGAACCAGTTCTCCTCCGCCGGCATATCCGCCAAAATCCCGCCTCCCTCGTATCTGGGACATATCACTACTGCCAGGTGAACCTTCATGAAGATTGAGGCTATGATATACCCACCTAAAACTTGAATCCACTCGATGACGCCGTGAGGAGGAACCATGACGACGGGAGGGCTTTCCGAGGTATTCGCCTACATCGACGCGCACGCGGAGCAGACGGTGGCGGATCTGTGCGAACTCTGCCGCCAGCCAAGCATCTCCACCACCCATATCGGGATAGAGGGGATGGCCGTGCTCATGCAGGAACGCCTGGAGCGAACGGGCTTCGACGTCACCCGCCATGAAACCTCTCACAACCCCATCTTCACCGGCTTTCTGCCGGGGCGCTCGGATAAAACGCTTCTCTTCTACAACCACTACGACGTTCAGCCGCCGGACCCCGAGGATGAATGGATAAGCCCGCCGTTCGAGCCCGCGATCCGCGACGGCCACGTCTTCGCCCGGGGGGCGACGGACAACAAGGGCAACATCATGAGCCGCCTGGCCGCCTTCGAGGCTTTCCTGGCCGTGCGCGGGGAGCTTCCCTGCAACGTCAAGTACCTGATCGAGGGTAACGAGGAGATGAGCAGTCCCTCCCTGCGCCACTTCGTTCCCGAAAACGCAGAACTCCTCTCAGCGGACGGCTGCATCTGGGAGGACACCTTCCGCGAGGACGCCCCCGTACTCTCGCTCGGCAACAAGGGGATGTGCTACCTGGAGCTAAGCTGCCAGACGGCAAACGTGGATTTTCACAGCAGCCACGCCCAGATTTACGAGAACGCCGGCTGGCGGCTCACCTGGGCGCTGGGCACGATGAAGGACGAGAACGAAAACATCCTGATAGACGGCTATTACGATGAGGTCGTCCCGCTGAACGAGTCCGAAGAGGCCCTCATCGAGAAGATAAAATCCTATGATGCCGATGAGCGCATGAAAAAATTTGAACTCAGGCGCTTTCTACTCGATCTGCCCGGCGAGGAATTGCCGAGGCGGCATCTGACGAATCCCAGCTTCAACATCGCAGGCCTGAACGCGGGCTACACCGGGCAGGGTCGAAAGACCATCGTCGCGGGACGCGCGAGCGCGAAGATCGACTGCCGTCTCGTTGTGGCCCAGACGCCCGAGCACATCTACCAGTGCGTGCGCCGCCATCTGGACAAGCACGGCTTCAAGGACATCGAGGTCGAAATGCTGGGAACGGGCTCTTACCCCGCCAAGAGCGACCCGGAGAGTACCGTCGTCAAAGCGTGCCAGGAGGCGTCGAGAGAGGTCTATGGCAAGGAGGCGATCATCAACCCCTTCGGCAGCGGTAGCACGCCGACCTGGACGATCATCCGCCACCTGGGGATTCCGCTTTGCTCGACGGGTGTGGGCTACATTACCGCGCGTACGCACAGCGTGAACGAGAACCTCAAGATCGAACACCTGATAGAAGGCGCGAAATACATGGCGGCCATCTGCGAGCGCTTCGCCGCCTCCTGACGCGAGCGGCTAGGCGCCCAGCTTCTCCGCCAGCCAGTCGCAGATGCTGGGCACGGCGAGGGGCACATTGTCCATCTGGCAGTGCTGGGCGCCGCCCTCCTCGTTCCTGAAAACGCGCAGCGTCTTGTCCTTCGAACCCACCAGGCGGAACAGCGCGCGGGCCGCTTCCAGAGAGACCTGCTGATCATCCTCGCCATGCACGAGAAGATAGGGGCAGCGCATTTTCTGTACGACGCCGTCCAGGCGGAAATCCTCGAGTTTTTCGAGCGCTTCTTCCACCGTCTTCGCGTTCAGTATCCAGAGGATATGGTGCGGCGGAACGGACAGCGCGCTCTTGTAAGCCGCCTCGATGCGTCGCTTCCAGCGTTCGTGATAATCAGGCTCCGCCCCCCAGCCCACGCAGGCCTTGAAGCGCTTCTCCATACTCGCGTTTCTGGGAGCGTAGTATCCGCCCAGGCTGATGCCCATGACGCCGGCGCGCTTCGCGTTCACGTCATCGCGCGTCTCGAGATAATCGAGCGCGGCAGCGCCCGCCACCTCGTGGTCATAGCGGAGATAGAGCTTGCGGAAACGGATGGACTCGCCGTTGCCCGGCGCGTCCACAATCAACACGCTCATCCCCCGTCGAATGAGGTCCTCGACGCCCAGCATGTACTGAATCTCTTTCGTGACATCGAGTCCGTCGAAGAACACGACGACAGGAGGTTTCGCCTTTTTCGTGTTCTGCGCATGAACGAGCCAGGCGGGCAGCGCAGCGCCGCCCTCGAAGGGTATCTCGACGCGCTCGATCTTTGGGCTATCCACCAGGCCGGCGAAGCGCGCAAAGCTATCGAGCGATTTCCGGTAGGCGGCGAGCGCCTTCCTGTCCTTGGGCGTTCTGAACCGCTCGCCGAGCTGATAATAGGTGCAGGCGCGCTTGAGAAGTGCAGCGGCTGTGAGACGATTTCCCTTGCGCTCCGCTGCCAGTCCCAGCCTGCGGACGCGATCTCCCATCCCGGTCCACTCATCGAACCAGGCTTCGTCGTCTCCCACCTTGTCTTTCAAGCGCTTGCCGACCTGATCGATCTCCCCCATCGACGCCCCGCCCCAGTAGGAGACGGAACATGCCATGCTCACCGCCGCCGACCAGCGGTAGTCTTCCGGGAAATACGCGAACCAATCGGCGCGCCCTATCGCTTTGGCCACCTGCTTGCTCCTTTCGATATGAAAAAAGACCGCGCCATCATCCGGTGCGGCCCGAATACCCTACCCCTCGTTCCCGGGAATGAGCGCCTCGCGAGGCGGGCTGTAAATCCCGATGTAACGGATGGGCGTGAGCGCATCCACCTGATGCACGAGGTCTGGTTCGACGTGTATCGCCTGGCCCGCCTTGATTTCGCGCTCCTCATCGCCCAGGCGGAAGCGCGCCCGGCCTTCAAGGAGATAGATCATCTGCTCGTTCGGGTGACTGTGCTCCGTGGTGGAACCCGCATCGCGCTCGACGTATACGAGCATCAGATTCTCGCCCACGATCACGCGGCGCTTGTAACCCTCGAGTTGTTTGTAATCCACTTCCTGCAAATCGTAAAAACCGCCCATCCCTCACCTCCTGAAAAAATACGGCTCAAACCACGCTCATCGCCCCGTAAAGCGGGGCGGTCTCTTCTCCATGAAAGCCCTTCTGCCCTCAACGTAATCCGCACTCTCGAAACAAGCCTGGACCGCCGCTTGAACCGCATCCACGTCGCGCTCCGCCTCGTCTTTTTGCGCCTCGGTGATGGCCGTCTTGTATGCCCGGACGGACAAGGGGGCGTTCGCGGCGATTTTAGCGGCCAGTGCGCGGACGTTCTCTTCGAGTTCATCCGCGGGCGCGACGCGGTTCACGAGGCCGAATTCGAGCGCTTGACGCGCGGAATATCTCTCTGCGGAAAAGGTCATCTCCTTGGCGCGCGCAGGCCCCACCAGCGCGATGAGCTCCCTCATGCTCTCGTGTCCGTAGGCCATGCCGAGCCGAGCCGCCGGAACCCCGAAACGGGCGTCTTCTGAAGCGATGCGGATGTCCGCGCTCAGGGCGAGCGTGAGACCGCCGCCCAGACAGTAGCCGTGGATCATGGCGAGCAGGGGTTTGCCGAGGTTCGTCAGGCTGCGCTTGGCGCTCCACAACACGCTCGAGTAGCGCTTCACCTTATCGGGGTCGTTGCGGCTCTTCTCGAACTCGGAGATGTCGGCCCCCGAGACGAAGGCCTTCTCCCCGGCGCCGCGCATGACGACGACGCGCACGGCATCGTCCGTCTCGAAGGATTCGATGATCTGCGGAATCGCTTCCCACATATCGAGGCTCACGGCATTTCTCTTCGCCGGGTTGTTGAAGATCATCCAGCCGACGCCGTCCTCGACCTTCGCCAGCATCTTCCCGGTAACTGGCTTCACACCACGCCCTCCTCGCGCAACGCCTCGATTTGCGCGGTGTCATACCCAAGATGCTCCTGCAGCAACTCCTCGGTGTGCTCGCCCGGTTCGGGCGCGGCGGAGCGCATGGGCTGGGGACTTTTGCCCATCTTGAGCGCCTGGCCCACGACCCGCATCTCCCCGAGTTTGGGATGATGGACCTCTGGCGCCATGCCCAGCGTCTCCACCTGAGGGTCGGCCATCGTCTGATCCACCGAATAGATGGGGCCGCATGGAATCCCCGCCTCGTTCAGGAGCGCCACCCATTCCCCGGTTATTTTCCGAGATGTCAGGGCGTTGATGCGCGCATTCAGGGCGTCACGGTTCACGAGGCGGCTCTCCCTGTCCGCGTAGTCGGGATTCTCCGCCAACTCCGGTGCGCCGATCGCGCGGGTCAGACGCTCCCACAGGCGCTGCCCGCCCGCCTGGATGTTGATGAGGCCGTCCGCCGTCTCGAACACTCCGGTGGGGATGAACGTGGGGTGGTTGTTGCCCGCCTGGCCGGGGACCTCCCCCGCCATCAGGTAGCGAGCCATCTGCAAGTCCATCATCTGGATCTGCGCCTCAAGCAGGGAGGTGTGCACCCAGCGTCCCTCACCTGTCCTCTCTCGGTCGAGCAGGGCGATCAAAATCCCCTGGGCGAGAATCATCCCGGCGGATAAATCAGATACCGCAACCCCCACGCGCATCGGCCCGCCCCCCGGCGCGCCCGTGACCGACATCAGCCCGCTCATGCCCTGGGCTATCTGGTCGAGCCCCGGCCGCTCGGCGTAGGGGCCCGCCTGCCCGAAACCGGAGATGCTCCCGTAGACGATTCCAGGATTCACCCGCCGCACCGCCTCATAGTCGATGCCGAGCCGCTCCTTCACGCGGGGGCGATAGTTCTCGACGATGACGTCGGCGCGTTTCGCGAGCGCCAAGAAAATCTCCCTGCCCTTTTCGGTCTTCAAATTCAGCGTGAGGCTTTTCTTGTTGCGGTGTAGGTTCTGGAAATCGAACCCGTGCCTGCGCCCGCCCATCACGTCGACCCCCATCGAGGCGGGAAGCTCTATCTTGACGACCTCCGCTCCCCAGTCGGCGAGTTGGCGCACCGCCGTGGGTCCAGAGCGGGCCTGAGTGAGGTCGAGCACCTTGAAGCGAGCGAGCGGCAGATACGGTTCGGTCACGATGGAGACTCCACCTGATGTGAGGGAACATCCGGGTTTTGAGCAACTTTCACGATTTATGAGTGTTTGGGCGCATCTTAGCAGGTTTCGGGAGGAGGCCTAAACGCACCGGGGGTATACTTTCATTTTCCACGCGAAAAACTTCGTGGACGCCAACAAAAGCCTTGAGTCGAGTCAGAGGAGTCAATTTCAGCAACGAGTGATTCATCTCGAACCGATAACGCCCGTTTAGAGACAGTGGGGGATTTTCAACGGTTGTGAAGTCCTGATAGATCATTGAAATTGTTGTGGATATTTGTTTTTTCGAGCTTGGTTGGGGATTTGCTTATCTGGGATACGTAATCAAATCGGAAGCGGATGAATTATAACTCTTGCGTAGCTTGGCGCGTTCATGTCGGACAGGTTTCCGGTAATCGTTCATCCAGGCCGTAATGGAAGGCCGGTTTTAGCTGTTAAGGGGTCGGACCAGATATCCTTTTTCGGTAGGGCGCGCCTCGTGTGCCTGTCGTATCGTCCACGTACTTGTGTGGTTCCCACATGGATCCACCCCGATGCCCTGTAGACGGCGCCGGTGTAGCGGGGTGTCTCGACGAAGGTCTCGATGAGCACGGGAGTGACGCCATAGCGCTCGGTCCAGTCTCCGGGCAGGCGCCTGCGGACAATGGCGAGGAGATGCGAGTCGAGGTTGGGGATTTTGATCCACGGCAGTATGAGGAACCTCGGGTTGTCGATCATGAGGGGGAGGTTCTTCTCGCGCAATTTCGGCGTCCACCCGATGAAGGCATCGCGCGGGGCGAGCTTCCACGCGGCGGTGGAGAAGCCGAGCATGGCGAGGGGCCTGCCGTCGCGGTCGTGGACGGCGTAGCGCATCTGCGCGCCGACGAGGATCTTGTAATCCAGGTAATGGTAGCGGGCGACGAACTCGTTCCAGAGTCTGCCCTCACGGGTTCCGCACGCGACAACGCGCATCCCGAGGGGGCAGAACTCCTTCGAGAGCGCACGCAGAAGCGCCATCTCTTCCGTCGTGAAGTCGCGTCCGTAGTAACAGCACTCGGTCATGGCGTCATCGTGCGCCGATCGACCAGGGCAGCCACGCGGAGAGGGTCGGTACCGTTCGAGGAGAGTGTACCGAGAACCGAGTACATCATCGCCGTGAACCTGGCGCCGGCCTCGCTCACGGAGCCGAACGAGAGCCGTCTCCCGATTACCGGTCCCCTAAGCACGGAGGATTTCCACGACGAGGCGAAGACATGGCACGGCCTTGCGCGCGCTGTGCGTCGCGGACTCAATGATACGAATATCCAGTCCTAACTGACGGCGGCAGTCAACCTCAAGCGGCTCTCCGCTGCCGTAGTCGTCGGTTTATGCACTCTGTGGAGGGGTCTTGGTGCGCCCGTAGACGCCGTCTGCGCGTCCATCGCACCTACCCGCGCACGCGGGCTTCCTCTCCGCCGCCGCGTGAGTCCCCATACCACCCACTTCCGAAACGGGGTTATTCATCAATCCCGGGGAGTGAGGATTCGGCGAAATCCATTTGTTTTGTCTATGTTTTTTTTTCGATTGATTCCCTCCAATGGCGGGGAGATGAAAAACCGGAATATTGTCATTCCGTTCGGCAATGGATTCCGGCTTTCGCCGGAATGTCGGGGGTAGCCCATTCCAAGCGAGGAAGGGTTTTTCAACAGTCTCTCGTCGGTCGGGTTCGATCCTCAAGGGCCGTACCGCCTGCCGTTGCCTCCGTCGTCCTAATGCCCGCCTCGGGCTTCGGCCATGATGAGCTCCAGGATTTCCTGGCTGGTTATCGCGCCCACGAACTCCTGAGATTCGCCCTCCAGCACCGGTAAAACCGTCAGGGCGTTTTCCGTCATCCGCTGTAAGGCGTCTTCCACGTGCTCGTCCGGCCATGTGTTCAGTTCGGTCTTTCGCGCGATCTTCCTGAGCGGGGTGTCGAACCACGAGTGCTTGGGCAGATAGCGGAGCATCGCGAGCGACACGACCCCGACCAGCTCGCCCCCTTCCGCGACCACGTAGTCGTGCTGGTTGGACGCGAGCCACTCGTCCGCGAATTCGCGCACCGTGAGATCGGGACCGGGATGGGCGTGCGTGCGGTCGATCACTTCGCCGATGGTGATGTCGTCCAGGGCGAACCGGAGCAGATTGGGCGGAAGGGGTTGCGGCGGTTTGAACCGTCCGTGAGGCCTAGCGCGGCTTACCGCGAAACTGATGATCGGCGGCGCGAAAAGGATATAGGCAAGCATCAAAAGAACGAACAGCGAGAAGACGGCCTGCCCGATGACGTCATGTTCCAAGAGCACCAGAAGGACGGCGATTTCGGCGACGCCCTTGGCCATGAGTCCTGTCGCGATGGTGAAAGGCGAGTCGAGCCGTGCCACCAGCGCGCCCAGAGACGCTCCGGCGAACTTCCCTATCAGGGGGATCACCGCCAGCGCCGCAATGGTCAGCCCCGGCAACTCGGTGAAGGACAGGCTTAGATGCAACCCGGCCGAGGAGAAGAAAAGGGGTACGAAAAACCCGTCGGCGATGCTCTTCAGGCTCGGGATGATGTCGCGCTGCACCTGGTGAGGCAGCCTGGATAAGGCGACGCCCAGGAGCAGCGCGCCCAGAGAACCGTGAAGGCCGAGCCTTTCGGCGCACACGACCGCGACGAGCAGGATGCCCAGGATCAGGCCGAAAGAGAGCTGGGGGACGCGAAGCAGGCGCTCCAGAATCTCGATCAGCCGCGGAATGACCTGTCCCGCCAGCACCCAGGTCACTATGGTGAAGGCGGCGATCTGCCCCAGCAGGATAAGCACCCCCATCCAGCTCAGGTCGTGAGAGTGCTCGCCGATGGTCAGTCCCACGAGCAGCAGCATCAGCAACTCGGCGATGAGCGCGGTCGTGAACAACTCGATCCCGATGGGTTCCCGCAAACGGTCGGTGTCGATCAGCACCTTGGCGAGGACGCCCAGGCTGGTCAGAGACAAAACCCCCGCGAGAGCCAGTGCGCCGTCGAAGTCGAGCTGCAGCCCGAAATCGTAGAACAAGTTCATGGTCACGAGCAGCGAGGCCAGGAGGGGAATGATGACCCCAATGAGCGCAGCCACGAAGAACCGGCCGCGAATGGCCGCCATGAATGCGGTGACGTCGATTTCGTCCAGACCGATGAGAAAGAAATAGAGGAAGATGCCGAGAGTCAGGAAGACGTGTAAATGGCCCGTGAGCTCAACGAATCCCAGAACGGGTCCGAGGAGGACGCCGGTCGCCATATATGCGACGATCGAATTCAGCCGGAAACGCCGGAAAACGCCCTCGGCCAGTTTGGCGACGACGATCAACAGGCCGACGGTCAATATCGCATCTTCAAGCATGTCGAATTCCGCAGTCGAAGGCGGAACGGCGCCCGCCCGTTGAAATCGAATGAACTACACCACCGGTGTCAACCTAGGTTTGCTCAATTTTGCGGGCAATCTACCGCGACTCGCGCCGACCGCGCAAGTTTTTTTCTCGTCGGTGAGGAGTCAATCGCGACTGATGGAGGAGCGATTGCGCCTTTTTTAATACGAGTAGCCCCTCCTTCCTCAATCGGAAATGACCTTCAAAGGGGGAATGGTTCTCTTCCCTTTCTTCGGTTGGCAGTACCGTTCAAGGGCGTAGACCGCAGATGCGCTCGAACTGCCGGAAGTTGCCCTGGCGCTGAAAAAGGGAGCATACTCGCCAGCATCGGATGGTGAACAGAAAACCTTTTGTTTTCAATAACCTAGATGAGTGACTTGGTATGACTGACGCTTCACGTACACTTTCACATAAAGCGGTGGTATGATCTTCACCTCATGGCCGAATTCGCTAATCTCGCGCTTCCACATACCTCCATCGCAACCTGGCACCGCGGCTGCAATGCCAGAAAGCCTAATTCCATCCCTCGAGTTAGCTTCTTGCGGAACGCGACCTACCCGACCGGGGGCGCGCCGTGGAGTTGAAAACCATGTTTCGCCAGATCGATACCAATGATGTGAACCTGTTCTATGGGCAACCCTCCTGCAGGGCGGTAAGCCATATCACCTGCCCGTAGTGTGAAGTTGCCGGGAGGGTGCGTCCATCCCATCGAATACAAATAGTTCAGTAGTAGAGTGATAAGGGTCAATATAGCGCGGGTTCAAACCAACCATGCTGCATAGTACCAACAACAGTCTCTAGCGCCGGCTACGACATCACCCCTCCACAGAACGATTACTCTGTCGCCAGTCGAAGAATTTCGAAACCCAGCCATGTAGTCTGGCTTGTATCTGTTCGGTTCCGGAAATGCTTGGCACCAGTAAGTGCATTCATGAGTAATCATCAAAGCCATACGGTCTCAAGGAACTCACACAAGAACGCCGCGCCGTTCATCACCTACCGGTCAGCATCTCCCAAGTATGGCTGAAAAGGAACAGCGCCGCCGCCACCACAACGATGCACGGCCCTGCGGGCGCGTTCCATGCGACCGACACCCACAGACCCGCCACTACTGATACGGTCCCCGCCAGGGCGGCGAGCGCCGCCATCTGCTCGGGTGTTTTGGAGAATCGCCGCGCCGCCGCCGCCGGTATGATGAGCATCGAGGTGATGAGCAGTATTCCTATCAACTTCATGGCGATGGAGATGATGAAGGCGATCAGGAGCATGAAGACGAGTTTCACGGCGAATGTCGGTATCCCCTCGGCGCTCGCGAGTTCTTCGTTCACCGTGACGGCGAGAAGGCCTCGCCACAGCCACGCGAGCGTACCCAGCGCCGCCGCCCCGCCGAGGTAGATCCACCACAAATCCAGCGGGCCGACCGCGAGGATGTCGCCGAAGAGATAGCCCATCAAATCGACCCGGAGCGTCTCCAGCACGCTGACGGCGATGATGCCCACCGAAAGCGCCGTGTGCGCCAGGATGCCCAGCAGCGTATCGGTGGAGAGTGTTTTCCGGCTTTGCAGCATCAGGAGGATGAGCGCGAGGCCGATGCAGGAGATGAGGATGCCGAGCCTGAGATCCACCCCGAAGGCGAACCCTATCGCCACGCCGAGGAGAGCCGTGTGGGACATGGAATTCCCGAAATAGGCCATCTTGCGCCAGACGATGAAACAGCCCACGGGGCCCGTGACCAGGGCGACGCCCACCCCGCCCATGAGACCTCTGAGCATGAAATCCTCCATCAGGTGTCTCCATGATGGTGATGGATTTCTTCGGGCTCGATGGGGAGTATCTCCCCTTCTGGTCCGTGAACGTGGTCGTGCCTGTGTGTGTAGACCGCCAGGCTCTCAGCCGCCTGCTTTCCAAACAGGGCGAGGTATTCGGGGTGCTTGCTCACGGCTTCGGGATGTCCAGAGCAGCAGATGTGCTTGTTGAGGCACACCACGAGGTCGGTGAACGCCATAACGAGGTGGAGGTCGTGCGAGATCATGAGAACACCGCAGCCCCTGTTGTCTCTGATCTTCATGATGAGTCGGTAGAGTTCGGTCTGTCCGTTGATGTCCACGTTCTGGATGGGTTCGTCGAGAACGAGAAGTTCGGGATTGCGCAGCAAGGCGCGGGCGAGAAGCACGCGCTGGCGCTCTCCACCCGAGAGGCTCTGGACGGGATGATCCAGCAGGTTTCTCGCGCCCACCTCTTCGAGATGCGCCTCCATCTGCTTGAGCGACGGCTTTTGCGTGAGGCTTAACAACCTGCGCACTGTGAGCGGAAGCGAGGGATCCACCTCGAAAGCCTGGGGAAGGTAGCCGACCGAAATGCCCTCCTTTCGGCGGATCTCGCCCGAGTCGGGCTTGAGCAGTCCGAGCAGCACGCGGACCAAGGTGGTTTTGCCCGCGCCGTTAGGGCCGACAAGAGTGAGGATTTCGCCCGCCGATATTTCGAGGTTGATGTTTTGGAGAATCGTCGTCTCCCCGATGCCGAAGTTGAGGTTCGCAACGGAAATGAGGGGAGGTCGCGATTCATTCATTGTCATGACACTCCAGGCACTGACCGCTGATTTCCACGACTGGCGTTTCCACCAGAAAACCGGTTCGGGTGGCGCTTGCCTCGATGGCCTCGCTGATTTCCTTGCTGTGCGCCTCGGCCACGTTTCCACAATCTCGGCAGATGAAGAACTGGCCTTTGTGAGTATACTCCGGTGTGGCACATCCCACGAACGCGTTCATGCTCTCGATGCGGTGAATGAGGCCGTGCTTCAGGAGAAAATCCAGCGCCCGGTAGACGGTGGGTGGAGCGTTTCGCTCCCCGCCTGCGTTCATGCGCTGGAGCGCGTCGTAGGCGCCAAGCGGCGCGTGGCTCTCCCACACGATTTCTAGAACGCGCCTCCTGAGCGGCGTGAGCCTTACTCCGCGTTCCCTGCAAAGCAATTCGGCTTGTACCAGCGCGCTCTCGATACAGACCGCATGGTCGTGATGTCTGTTGGGAAAATTATTGTTGCTTGATGGCATTTAATTATTCCTTGATCAGAAAATAGATATATTATACCATACCATTATTGCATTGTCTTCAATCACATTCCAGGCCAAAAGGGATATTATTCATGAAAAATTTATTGACCGTCGGGTTTCTGGCAATAGTCTTGACAGCTCACCATGCCGCTCCCGCATCGGCCGCCCCAAGGGTGGTGACTTCTATCAAACCGCTTCATTCGCTGGTTTCGGGAGTCATGAAAGGGATCGGCGAACCCTATCTTCTGATAAAGGGCGTTGCCTCGCCCCATACGTTTTCCCTCAAACCCTCCGACGCCAGAGAGCTCGAAAGAGCGCGCGTGATTTTCTGGGTGGGCGATGTGCTCGCCCCGGGCCTCGAGCGGCCTCTCGAAATTCTGCCGAAAAGGGCGAACGTCGTCGCCCTGGGAGAATTGAAAGGACTGGAGTTGTTGAAGCTCAGGGAAGGCGGTTTGTGGGAAGGGCACGACGATGATCACGGCGGAGAGAAAAAGGCCGAAGGCGATCATCATGATGAGGGCAAAGAGGCGAAAGACGGGGACGATGATCACGACAAGGAGAAACGCGGGAAAGCTGAAGATGATCATCATGACGAGAAGGAAAAAACCGGGGCGAAGGATGACGACCACGAGAAAATGGAAGCCAAGGCGAAAGACGACGATCATCACGAGAAGGCCGAGGCCAAGGGTGATCATGGAGATGAGGAGGATCACGGAGGCTTCGACGCGCACATCTGGCTCGACCCCATGAACGCCCGTAGGTGGGTGGAATCAATCGCCCATGAGCTCGAAGAGGTGGATCCTGCGAACAAGAAAAAATACGAGTCGAACGCGCAAAATCTCAAGGCCCGCATCGACGCCTTGCACAAGGAACTCGCGCAGGCGCTGGCCCCCGTGAAAGGCGCGCCCTACATCGTCTTTCACGATGCGTATCAATACATGGAGAAACGCTACGGACTGACCCCCATCGGTTCGGTGACCCTCTCGCCCGAGAAGAAGCCGGGCTCGGCGCGCCTGGTGGCGATACGCAAGAAGATCAGGGACACGAAGTCGATCTGCGTGTTCACCGAACCGCAGTTCCAGCCCAGGCTCGTGAAGGTCATCATGGAGGGCACGGGGGCCGGAACCGGCGTGCTCGACCCGCTGGGCACGGGAATCCCCGCCGGGGAGGACGCGTATTTCACCCTCATGCGCAACATGGCGAAATCGCTCGGGACGTGCCTATCGGGGAAATAATTTGGGCGGCGTTTCCCGGGGATATGAACGAGCCTGCCCGGCTCCCCGCGTATACCCGGTAGCCTGCGCCTGAATTTTCGTAGTAGCGGCGTTCACTGGTCGGATGCCGCGGCAGATGGTTTTGACGGGAAATTTTCCCGCCCCCTCTTCGCAGAACACCTTTCTGCGAAAACTATATAAGTGCGCCTGAAGAAATTCGTTGACATACCCCCTTTCGCCTTGTAACTTGACGAATTACCACTATGTTGGTTGGGGTGTTACACGAGGCGCTCCACGAAAGTTTTTTTTGTGGAACCCCTTCATTGGGGGATGATCCTTTGACTGCCGAGTTGGCGAGCAGATTCGCTGATTTTTTCTACTTTCTGTGGATGTCGTTCCTTCTGCTCTCGCCCATGCTGCTGCTCGGGCTGTTCCTCTCCGGCCTCATCCACGTATTCATCTCCCGCCAGGCCATTTTGCGGTGGCTTCGCGACGACAGCCTGAAATCGGTAAGCGTCAGTTCCGCCGTCGGCGTGCCGGTGCCGCTGTGCAGTTGTTCGGTCGTGCCCGTGGTGGCCGAGATGAGAAGGAAAGGGGCGTCCCGCTCCTCGTGCATGTCCTTCCTGATAACGGCTCCCGAAACGGGCGCCGATTCGATCCTCGTGACGAACGCCTTCTTCGGATGGATAGCGGCGATAGTGCGGCCCCTCATCAGCTTCGTCACCGCGGTCGTCGCGGGCATTTTCTGCATCGGCCTCATCAGAAGCGACCAGGGCGAAGCGAAGGAAGGCGATCACGATCACGACCATGACCACGGGCATGATCACGGGCATGATCATGGCCACGGCCATGATCACGGCCACGACCACGGCGTGCACGAGCCGCTCATGCCGGGCTCGGAGGACTGCTATATCAGCCCCACACAACTGAAATACGCTATGCGCCGCTGGCTGGGAGGCGTCGCCGTATCGGTGCGAAACTGGCGTGCCGCCTCCTGGGTGAAGCCGGACTTCTATCAGGAGGAATTGCTCGTCGATGAGGAATCGGCCGAGGCCGCCCTCGCCCCTGCGCCCGAGGAGGATCAGCTGCCGGGCTTCAGGACGATCGTCAGGCACATATTCAGCTACGGCTTCATCGAAATCGCGGACGACATCCTCTTCTCGCTGCTCTTCGGCGTCTTCGTGGGCGGATTGCTCTTTCTGGTGATCCCAAGCGACCTGATGCAGAACGAGTACGCCCGCTGGGCGTCCTACCCGATCATGGTCATCATCGGGATTCCCCTCTACATATGCGCATCCGCGAGCACGCCCATCGCCGCAGCGCTCGTCGCCAAGGGCTTCAGCCCCGGTGCTGCGCTGATTTTTCTCATGACGGGCCCGGCGACCAACACGGGCACCATCGCGGTCATCATGAACCAGTTCGGCACGCGCTTCGCGTCCATCTACGTCGGCGTCGTCATCGTCGTAACCGTCATCTTCGCCGTTTTGATCGACTCCTTTTTCTTCGCCACCGGCTTCGCGCTCCCTGTGAATCTCGACGCCTCGGACTCCCCCGCCATCCTGTTCCTGCAATACGGCAGCGCACTGGCCTTTTTAGCCCTCATCATATGGCGTTTCCGCGCCGGCGCCTTCCGGACGGGATACGAGGATCTGATGCAGAACATCCGCTCCATGTCCGAGCCCTGCAAACGCCTATGGGAGCGCCTCACCCGGGGCCGGCCCATACGAGGCGCCTTCTCCCTGAAAACGCCGATGGGCCTCATGCTCTCGGGCCTGATTCTTCTCATCTTCCTCGGCACCGGCTTCACGACCGTGCCTCCCGGTACAGTCGGCTACGGCCGATTGTTCGGCAAGGTTTATTGGAAGGGTCTGGGGCCGGGGTTGCACTATCTCGCTCCCTGGCCCTTCGTGGAAGTGGATAAATGGCCGGTTCGGGAAGTGAAGTCCATCATGTCCGGCGACGTCCACGAATACGTGTCCGGTGATCTGAATCTGGTTTCCCTCACCGTTAACGTGCAGTACCGGGTGAAAGACCCCTTCACCTACCATTATCGGGTCCTGAACGCGCCGAAGATCATCGAGGACGGCGTCAGGGATCACCTGCGCTCTTTCGTATCCGCCCGGGGTCTGGAGCAGTTGCTCAATGTTCACCGCGAATCCCTGGAGAAGCAGGTCACCCATTTGTTCGCGCATTTGTCCACCAGGGCGGAATCGGGGCATCCGGACGTGGGAGCCTCGGCGTTCGGGAGCGTTGAACTGGTCAAGGTGAACCTGGCGTCCATCCGCCCCGTGAAAGAGACGATAAGCGCGTTCCGGGAGGTATCGAGCGCTCAGGAGGACAAGGAGCGCATCATCGTCAACGCGCAGCGGCTCCTGGTGTCGCTCACTCCCCAGGCGCACGGCAACGCCGATTACGAAGTGAAGCAGGCCGACGGCGAGGCGTACCGGAGGGTGAAGGGCGCCGGGGCGGAGGCCGATGCCCTCCGGCGGGTGGCCAAGGCCGTGCAAAGCGCTCCGGAGGTCCTCCGGAACATGCTGTGGCGCGAGAAACTCGAAATCGCGCTCTCGCATAACTCCAAGATCATCGTTCCCGAAAAGGGCAGTCTGGCCAAGGTCGCGCTTTGGAAGAGGAAGTCGTTGGGGACGAGGCATGGAACCCACGAGACCGCGCGCGGGAGGAACGGCCCCGGCGAAGATAAGGGCCATGGCGCGAAAGACGGCGGGGACGGCAAGAGCGGCGGCGAATCGGAAAAATCCAAAGGCGGCGCGGGCCACGGTGGTGGAAGCGGCGAGAAGCAAACCGGCGGCGGCCACGGCGAATCGGCGAAATCAGCGGGCGGCGCCGCTCATGCAGGGAAGAATGCAGGGGATGGGAATACCGCCGCCCATATAGAGAAAAACGGCAAGAAAGAGAAGGACGACGCAGCCAAATCGGAAAAATCGGAAGGCGAAGCGGCCCAAGGCGGGAACAATAGCGGAAATGAGAGAAGCGGCGCCCACGCCGCGGCGGCGAAATCGAACGTCGCGCGCAATGCTTCCATCGCCGGAGCGAATGACACGGGGAGAGAAAAGAGATGACCCTCAGCGCAAAGAGAATCGTCACGGCCATCGCCGTGGTTGTCCTGCTCGTCGTAGCCTACGACTGCTTCTACGTCGTCGAGGAGACGCAGCAGGGCGTGCTGACCCACTTCGGCAAGATTTCGCCTCCCGCCAGACAGCCCGGTCTCCACATGAAATGGCCCCGGCCCATATCCAGGGTCTATAAGGTCGATCGGCGCATTCACGCCATGACCGGCCTCACCCAGGAGTTGATTACCGAAGATCAGAAGAGCGTTCTCATCGACGGATACCTGCTCTGGCGCGTGCGGGACCCCATTCTCTTCGTCGAGTCCATCCGTACCGGCAAGAGCGCGACGAATCGGCTCAAGGACCTCTACATGTCGAGCAGCGGCATCATCATCTCCAACAAGGCGCGCGACGCCTTCATCGGTCTGGGTCTGGAGCATGAAGACCTGAGCGAGGCGTCTCAGAATATTCTGGGCCTCATCGCGCCCACCGCGAGGAAGAATTACGGCGTGGAGGTGGTGCGGACCGGAATCGTCGAATACACGCTGCCGGTGGCGAACCGGCCGAGCGTGATTCAGCGGATGATCTCCGAGCGCGCCCGCATCGCCGCCCGCTACCGGAGCGAGGGGGAGGAGACGGCGATCCGCATCGAGGCCCGCGCCATCAACGAGCACGAAAAACTCCTCGCCGACGCCCACGCCGAGGCGACGATCATTCTGGGCAAGGCGGAAGCCGAGGCGATGGCGCTGCTAGGTGCGGCGTACAAGGCGGATCCGGAGTTCTACAAGTTCATCCGCGCCCTCGACAGCTATGATCTGATAATCGACCGGAACACGACTCTCATGCTGCCGGCGGACAATGAACTGTTCAAATACCTCGACAGCAAGGAGATGCCCCGCCAGGACGGGACGGGCCGATGAACGAAGACCAAGCAAAGCCGCCGAGCACGCGAATCATATACGCCGTATTCGACTATTTCGGGCGGAACTACAAGAAGATTATCGGCTGTCTCATCGCCGTCTGCGTGCTCGGATTCCTGGCGAGCGGCTTCTACGTCGTCAAGAAAGAAGAGCAAGCCGTACGCACCCGCTTCGGGAAAGTGGTCGACGCCGAAATCGGCCCGGGGCTGGGCTACGCCGTCCCGCTCATCGAACAAGCGTACGTTCGCCAGGTTAAGAGAATCGTCGGGTACCAGGTAGGGAGCAGGCGCGGCGGCACGATCAACTTTACGATACTCTCCGGAGACATGAATCTCCTCGAAGCGGATGTGGCCGTTCAATACAAGATCAAGAACCTGCGCTCCTACCTCTTTGCGGCCTCCGACCCCCGCACGATGCTCACCATGCTCGTCCGGGAGGGATTGGTGAAGATACTGGGGGAAAACTACATCGACTTGATCTTCACCTCGAATCGCGACGTCATTCAACGGCAGTTGTCCGATATCGTGCGTAAACGCCTCGAATCGCTGGGCGTCGGGGTTGAACTCGTCACGCTGAACATCGTCGAGGTGCGCCCGATCCCCGAGACCCTCCAGGCGTTCCGCGACGTCAACGACGCCATCGCCGAGCGCGAGCAGGTCGTGAGCCGGGCGAACAGCCAGAGGGAAAAACTCCTCGCTCGCAGCAAGGGGCAGGCCGTGGCGCTGATCATGAACGCGAAGGCGAACGCCCGCGAACGCCTCGTTCAGGCGCGCGGCAGTGTCCGCGCCTTCAAGGCGTTGCTGGCTGAATACAGGAAGAACCCGAAACAGGTGGCTATCACGCGTTATTGGCAGCGCATGCGCGCGATATTCACCGAGGCGACCCTGTCGGTGGTGAATCCGGGCAAGGACTCGACCATCGACATCAACATGCTCGACGGCGTGGCCGGGTTCGGCCCGGCGGAAGGGGCAGGCCATGCCCGGGCGGAAATGGTGACGCGAATGCCGCATACGTCCGCCGACGGCGATGGGCGATTGAGCAGGGCCACGATGCCGCCCTACATCCACCAGTTCGAAACCACCCGGTCGGACAAGCCGCTGATGCAAGGCCAGTTCCACAAAAGGCGCTCGGAGCGCGATCACGCGCGGGTGGCCAATCCTCGCTCTCTCATATTCGATACCCCCTCCATATTCTCCCATCGCCACGGCGCGCGCGGCCGCAGGGGACTCGGAAACCGGGCGGACCAGAGGCCGATGACGGAGAAGATGCTCGGCGCGGGCGGGAACAACCATGGGCGTAAGACGGGAAAATAAGATGATGGATCGACTCCTCGGAATGCTTCGGGCGGCGCCCTTTCTGGCGCTGGCGCTGCTGCTGGCCCCGTCGCTCTCGGCGGCGGCGCCGGGCGTGAGTGCGGAGGCGGTGGTTTTCGGCCAGACCGTCAGCATCTCGGGGCCGGCCAGGCGCGCGGGTTTGCTCTTCCAAAGCGGCCTCAACGCGGCGCTCGATGAGCGCAACGCCCGCGGGGGCGTAGGCGGGAGGGTGTTGAAGTTGATTTCGCTCGACGACGGATATGAGCCGCAAAGAGCCGCGGCGAACGCGAAGAGGTTCGCCGCCGAAAACGACGTGCTCGCCTTGATCGGCGGAACGGGAACCCCTACGACGAAGCGCGCCGCGCCGGTGCTGCGAAACGCCGGTATCCCGTTGGTGGGCGTCCTGAGCGGCGCCGACTTTCTGCGCGACGCCAAGCGGTATCCCAACCTCGTCCACCTGAGGGCGAGCTATTCCCAGGAGGTCCGCGCCTTGGTGGACCACATCGTTCGTTACCATGGGAAGAAGCGCTTCGGCATCATCTATCAGGACGACGCTTTCGGGCGCTCCATATTGAAGAGCTACCGGGCGGCGCTCGCCGGGCACAAACTCCGCGTCCTGGCGAAAGCGAGTTTTTCGCGCAACACCCATGCCGTTCACGCGGGCCTTTTCGTCCTGCAAAAAGCCGACCTCGACGTCTTGATGATCGGCGGGACGGGTGGGGCCAGTGCGGAGATCATCAATCTCGCGAACGACCTGGGATACGGTTACATCATGACGATTCTGTCCATCGCCCAATCCGAGAGTTTGAGGCGGAGGCTGAAAGCGCCGAGCGGCAAAATCATGATGAGCGAGGTGCTGCCGGACGCGAACGACGCGAGCAGAAAAATCGTCAGAAGTTTTCAGCGCGCCATGCTGGCGAGAGCGAAGGAGAAGCGCGACGGCTCCGTTCAGCCCGCCTTCAGCCAGTTGTCTCTGGAGGGCTACATTCTCGGGCGCTTCGTCATCGCCGTGCTGGAACGCACGGGCGGGGAAGTTACGCGGAAGAGATTCCTGCAGGAGGCTTTGGCCGCCGGCGAAATACGCATTGACGACTGGGCCGTTGAATTCAAGCCTGGGACCAACTTCGGCTCGAAATACGTCAGGATGACCGAATCTCGGGAACTGCGGCGATTCCACGAAAGGAGAAGGCGGCCTTGAAAAAGGTAGATGAGTTTTCCACCGAAGAAGTCGGAGAGGAGTGGCTGCGCGAACTCTACAAGGTCATCGCCCTGCGGCGCGGCACCATGTTCCGGCTCATCACCGAGTCGGGGCGCATGCTGCTCTACGGAAACGCGGGCGGCACCGCGTTGATCATCGGGTTCATGAGCAATAACGCGAAGGCTGAGAATGCGTTCTACCACTGGATGCTCCTGCTGGCTCTGGTCGTGTTCGGAACCGGCGTTCTCATGGCGGCTCTTACCCTCGTTCTGGTGACCCTGGTCTCGGTGAAAGAAGCCCACGGGGCGGAAGACGGGCTCAAGCAGTTCGTCGACGGTAACCTGGATCGCACGAAAGTGCTCTTCACGGTGAACAGTGAGACGTTTCGCATCGCGGACTACACCACGGTGGCCGGCACCGTCAGCGCCGCCTGTTTCATGATCGGCGGACTGGTAAGCCTCTTCCTGTTGATTCTCTTCTTCTAGTTTCCGATCGTCATCAGCCGCAGACGCCTGCGGTTGACCCTGCCGAACGGGTGGCCGTGGTCGACCGAGCCGTGCGTCGTGGGGGCGCAATCCCGATCTTGCATTGCAAGGCGAATCGACGGGGGCTTGCGGAATCAACTTTGATCGAGTTTGCCCGCGGCAGGCTGGACGGCCACGTCCATGGCGTTCAGGAACGCCCGCCCGATCAGGTCCATCATCCGCACCAGTTCGAGCCGCGGCGCAGCCCGGACCAGTTCGTCGGAAGACAACAGCGGGCCGATGAGGCCGCAGCCGTCCGCGAGGGTGATGATGATGATATCCTCAGGGTCGGGAATCACCTCGCTCAAGAGCACCGTTCTGATCCGTTTCACCAACGCACGCTCGACCTTCTCATCCGCGACCAGGTAGCGTCGCGTCCCGAATATCCAGAGGAAGCGGTCATCCTTCAGTTCCAGTACCCCGTTCCCGATGAGCTGCTCCAATGCGGTTTCGCGGATATCGTCGGCGTGCCGGGTGGCGTGATCCACCCAGTAGAGGGCGTCATGGGTCGTTTCCTCCCGCGCAATCTCGGCGAGCATCGGATCGAGCAGAGGGTCGCCGACCGGCGTCGAATCGGTGAGGAACAACCCGTCGGGGTCGGTGTCGATGCGGTTCTCGAGCGCGAGATCCATCAACACGGCGGCGCCGAGCGCGGCCCGCACCAGCCATTCCGCCGCCCTCGAGAGCGTTCCGTCCTCGGCGCGGAGCAGGAGCAGGAATTCCTCGGCGAATCTCATGGCCCGGCGCTCCCGCCCAAGATCAGGCTCAGGATGGAGTAGAAGAACACCGCGAGCGCGGCCCCGGCGGGAAGCGTCACAACCCAGGACACGAAGATCGTGCGCACCACGCCGAAGTCGAGGGCGCCCACGCCACGGGCAAGGCCGACTCCGATCACCGCGCCCACGAGCGTCTGCGTCGTCGAGACCGGCAGCCCCGTACCGCTCGCCACCACCACCGTCGACGCGGCGGCGAACTCGGCGGCGAACCCGCGGCTCGGCGTCAGCTCCGTGATCTTCCTCCCGATCGTCGCCATTACCCGGTACCCGAACGTCGCCAGGCCGACGACGATGCCGAAGGCGCCGACCAGCAGAAGCCAGGGTGGAACCGCCGACTTCGAGGCGACCGCGCCGGTCGTCGCCACGGCGATGATTGCGGCCAGCGGCCCGATGGCGTTGGCGACGTCGTTGGAGCCGTGGGCAAACGCCATGCCCGACGCGGTGACGATCATCAGGATTCCGAATGCCCGCTCGACGTTAGCGAAGCGCGACCCTCCCCCCGAGTGAGAATCGCCGCTCTCGAAGCTCATGCGGTTGATGACGGCGCGGCCGGCGCACGCGATGGCGGCGGCAAACAGCACCGAATAGAAGATCGCCAGGGGTGTACCCAGATCAAGGCCGACGTGCTTCAAGCCCTTGACGAACGTCACGACCGAGGTGATGAGCACCGCGGCGAAGATGTAGACCGGCACATAACGGCGCGCGTACTTTGCAGGATCGTCTTTATTGAAGATCAGCCACTGCACGCTCAGAACCAGCAGAAACGAGATCGTTCCGGCGAGGATGGGCGTGACGACCCAGCTCGCGACAATCTTCGCCACGCCCCACCAGCGGACGGCCTCGAACCCGACCGCCACAACCGCGAATCCGATGATCGCGCCGACTATCGAGTGCGTGGTAGAGACGGGCCAGCCGAATCTGGAGGCGACCGTCAGCCAGACGGCGGCCGCCAGGAGCGCCGACAGCATGCCGATGACGAGCAGGTCCGAATCCTGGCCGAGCGCATCCGCGTCGATGATGCCCTTGCGGATCGTCGAGGTAACTTCGCCGCCGGCCAGAAACGCCCCGAGGAATTCGAATACGCCCGCGATCACGATGGCGGTGCCTACCGTGATGGCCCCCGACCCGACCGAGGTTCCCATCGAATTCGCAACGTCGTTGGCGCCGATCCCCCAGGCCATATAGAGACCGGAGCAAACCGCCACGATCAGAATGACAGTGAGGTTCGCTTCCACGAAATACCCTTTCTTGGGCGTTGCAGAAACGACGAACCCATCGTCAGAGTCGCCATCACCCGTTCCGCCGACGAAGCTCTTGGCTTCATTAACCGACCACAACGATTAACCGGTGGGTATGTTAGCACACAGACGGATTGCTTCACCATTTTTTTCTAGGTCGGCGGAGCGAAGCCGGACGGGCGGCTTGGGGGGACGATTGCCACCGGTGCCGACGACGTGTGGGCGTTCAGATTCCTCGACGGCGACGAGACTCTGCTCAGGCGGTTCGAGGCGGTGGACGGGTACGACCATCGCTTCTTAATCGCTTGGCAATCTATCCCGCAATGGCCGTCAAACCCGCCCCCCTCCTTAGTCGGGTTTCATCACTCGGTATTTCCGAAAAATTCTATAAATTCACGGGGCTTTTCGCCCGTTTACAGGCAGTGGGGGATATCCGACGGGTGAGGAATTCCGCTATTTCGTTGATATCATTGGAGTAGTTTACTTTTCCAGACTTCATTCGGCATCCATCTTCCCCGGTACGTCATCAAATCGGAAGCGGATAAATTCAAAGGTCAGCGCGAACCTGCGCGTCGCTGCCGGAGCGCGATGGTAAGCGTTCGGCGGGAGGGTGATGGATGTCAACAAAGCAGGGTTCCAAACCAATTGCACCGTACTAAATCAACAAATGCTTCCGTTGTCAGAGACAATCTCACCGCTTAACCGAACGCTTACGCCCTTACCTGTCCTCCGTCCTGCTCTCATCCTCCCGGCCTTATCCACGCGCCGGCCGTGCAGACGACCAGCACCGACCCCGTGGATGGTCATCAGGCGCAAAGCCTCCTCTCGAATTTTTCCCGGCAGGACGAAACGAAGGCTTCCGCCCGCGTGGTCAACGAGTCGCGAAGCGTCCCGGAAAATCATCTTCAGCGTTTGCCTCTCTCCTTCCATCCGGGCATCGGCAGCTTGTAGGGAACTTCCGCGAGTTCTTTCGGCCAGACGATTCTGCGCCTGCCGTCGAGAATCTGGAACGTCAGGCCGTCGCGATCATTGAGGTTGTTCTCATCCACCTTCCATCTTCCCATCACGGTCTGGAACGCCGAGGCGCGCAGCGTCTTCCAGACTTTTTCGCGATCATGGGACCCCGCTTTCAGAATCGCCTGACTCACCACCTCAATCGCCCCGTAGGCCATGGCGACATGATCGCTGGGCTTCACCCCGTAGCGCTTCTCATAGGAGGCGATGAGTTCTCTCATACCCGGAAACTTCAGGGCGCCGGGTTGCGGCTCCCACTGGCTGAAGCCCAGAACGTACTCTGCCGTGGCGCCGAGTTGCCTGGCGAATTCAGGGAGGCCGGGGCCGATGGTTCCGGCGAAAATCTCGAGGTTGATGTTGAGCTCCCTGAGCTGGCGGATCTGCGCGGCGGCGTCCGCGAAGTAGCTGTTCGAGAAAAGCGCCTCCGCCCGGCGCGCCTTGATTTTTTGCAGCAGCGCGGTGAAGTCGGTCTGCTTGCGCGGATAGTTCTCGTTCAGCACCACCTGGAGGCCGAGTTCCTTCGCCCACTCCACGGCGCCCTCCGCCGACTGCCGGGGAAAGAGGCTGTCCTCGCCGATGATGGCGATTCGCTTCACCCCGATGTCCCTGGCGATGTGCAGTGCGCCCTTGTGGTTTTTCTGGGCTACGGCGTTCTGGTTGAAAAGGTATTTTCTCCCCTTCTCCCACAGCCCTCTGGAGGAAGCGCCCGGCGCCAGCGTGGGGTATTCGTGCCTTTCAAAGAGGTTGGCCACCGCGTCGGTGATGCCGCTGGAGTAGGGACCGAGCGTGAAATCGATCTTCTCCTGCGTGATGAGCCTCTCATAGAGCTTGATGCTGGTCTGCTTGTCCGATTTGTCGTCCAGGAGAACCAGTTTCACCTTCCTGCCCAGCAGGCCGCCTCTCGCGTTTTGCCGCTCGGCGAACAGACGATAGGCGTTGACGAACCGGCCAGCCGGCTCCGCGTAACGGCCCGTATGGGAGATGGACCCGCCGATGGTGATTTCACCGGCCGCCAGGGCCGTGCCGGTGAGGAGCGTCGCCGCCCCCAGGAACGCGATTGCCACTAAACTTCGAGTCACTTTCATTTTCCATCATCCTCGGAATAAGGGATACATGAAGAACCGGTCGCGACGCGCCTGCCGCGCCAAATGGTTCTGAAACGAAGGTCCCGGCACGCCGCCATCGGCTACAATAAACAAAAAAGGGCGCCGGTGAAAGACGCCGAACACCGCTTCGGGGGCTGTTGAATATCCCGGTTTCGGGCTATTGCGGGTCCTTCCACCGAACAACCTCTCTCTCACGTTCGCTTCCCCGGTAATCCGTCGCTTCACGCCCTTCCGCGAGCAGGCGCCGACGCCTCCCGCTCGGCAAGGTCGCGCGAAAAACCGAGCTGAACACATGGCCGGACGAACACGTGGAGGACGCACAGCAGCGGATGACGGAAAACGCCCTGACGGTGATGCCGGCCCTGGAGGGCGAAACGGGCGGTTTACGTGGATGTGATTCTCTATGTGCGTTCTTTCTCGCGGCGGCAGGCCTGCGAGGGCACGGCGGCTGAACCGGCCGTCAGGGCGTGGGTGGCTCGCCGGGCCGGACCATCCGGTAGCCGACCCCGCGCTCGGTCAGGATGTAGGCGGGCCGGGACGCGTCGTCGCCGAGCTTGCGGCGCAGCTGCTTCACGAACGTGCGCACCGGCTTCGCGTCGTTCGAGTCGTGGTTGCCCCACACCCGGCGCAGCAGCGATTCGTTCGTCACCACCCGTCCCGCGTTCACCGAGAGCAGGCGCAGGAGTTCGTATTCGGTCGCAGTCAGTTCCACCCGGCGCCCGGCCAGGGTCACCAGGCGCTGCTCGTAGTGGATGGCCAGATCTCCGAGGAGGAAGGGTTCGGGCTCGGCGCTGCGGCGCAGGGCAGCCCCGACACGCGCGGTCAGCTCGGTCGCCGAGAAGGGCTTGACAATGTAGTCCACGGCTCCGATCTCAAGCGCCCTGGCGATGGTTTCGTCCCGTCCGTAGCCCGAAATGAAGATCACCGGCAATTCGGCGAGTTCGGGCACGGTTTCCATCAGCTCGATCCCGTCGGTCTCGGGCAGCACCAGGTCGAGCAGGACCAGGCGGGGCTTCTCGACCCGGATGAGCCGGGACAGATCCCCCGCCTCGCCCGTGACGATCGTGGCGTAGCCCGCAGCCCCCAGCGCGTCGCGAGCGAAGCGCAGCGTCTGCGGGTCGTCGTCCACCACGAGGATGCGCGCCTGCGCGCGCGTTTCCCTGGGCGGGCCCGGGCTGCCGTCCTCAGCGCTCTCGTCCTTCTCCCCGGCCACCGCGATGGTGAAGGTGAAGCAGGTCCCCTGGCCCGGCCCATCGCTCTCCGCCCGGATCCGGCCCCCGTGCGCCTCCACCAGGCCCTTGCAGATGGCGAGACCCAGGCCGGTCCCGGCGTAACCTCCTTTACCGTCGATGCCGGTGCGCTTCTCGAACAGGCGGGGCAGTACCTCGGGCGCCACGCCCCGGCCCTCGTCGGTGACCGAGATCGCGACGTGCGCCTCCTCGCGGGCCGCGGCGATCCGGATGGGGGAGGATTCCGGCGAGTTCCTCGCCGCGTTCGAGAGGAGGTTGTTCAGGACCTGCACAATACGCTGGCGGTCCGCCATCACCCGGGGCAGGTCCGGCGGCAGGTCGATGAGCACGGTGTGCCGGCCGCCGCTGCTCAGGAACGTGTTCCTCGCCTGGTCCACGAGCGCAGCCACCTCCGAGAGCTCCGGTGAGACCGACAGCGTGCCCGCGTCGATGCGCCCCGCGTCGAGCAGGTTGCTGATCAGGTTCCGCATGTGGTCGGCCTGCTCGTTGATGATGCGGAAGAACTGGAACATCTCGGCAGGGGTCGGTACCAGCGTGGCGTCCAGCACGGTACTGGCAGAGCCCTTGATGGAAGTCAGCGGCACGCGCAGTTCGTGGCTCACCATCCCCAGGAACTCCGCCCGCAGCCGTTCGAGATCATCGAGCGGCTTGAGATCCTGCATGGTCACCACCACCGAGGAGACCGCGTCCTCTTCCAAGCGGATCGGGGTCGCGTTCACCAGCACCTTCACGCTCCGCCCGTCGGGTGTCGAAAGCTCGATCTCCTCGGCCCGCACCGTCTCGGCGTTGCCCATCAAGCTCGCGAGCGAAAACTCCTCGAGCGCGATTTCGCGACCGTCGGCGAACCGGCAGGTTATCACCTCGAGCAACTCCACTGCCGGACGACCTGGCAGGCGGAGGTCCTCGACGATCCGGCGCGCCTCGCGGTTCATGGAGGTCGGGCGCCCGCTTTGCGCGTCGAACACGACCACCCCCACCGGCGAGGTCTCCACCAGCGCCTCCAGACCCGCCCGCACGTGACGCTCCTCCTCAAAGGCGCGCGCATGCGCGATAGCCGCCGCCGCCTGCGACGCGAACAGCACCAGGACCTCCTCGTCATCGTCGGTGAACGCCGTGCCGTCTTCTTTCACCACGAGGTAGAAGTTGCCCACGTGCGTTCCGCGGTGGCGCATCGGCGTGCCCTGGAAGGTCCCCCACGGCAGCAGCTCGGGCGAGAAGCCCAGCGAGCGGATGTAGGCCGGAGCGTCGGCGATGCGGAGCGGGCCTTCCAGGTCACGGAAGTGCTCGAACAGCCGCGGCCCGTCGGCCCACTCCAGCATGGCCCGGTGCTCGTCGGCGGTGAAGCCCGAGGTGACGAAGTCCACGGGTTCTCCCGCCTCGTCCATGGTGGCGATGGCGCAGTAGCGTGCGCCGGTCAGCGTGCGGGCGCTGTCCGCGATCTCGTTGAGCACGGTGTCGAGGTCGAGGCTGGCGCTGATGCGCAAGCTTGCGGTGCTCAGCCTGGAGATCCGCTCGCGCAACACCTCGATTTCCTGCTTCAGCCGGTCGGTTTCTTTCAACGCCGCACCCTCCATAGAATGAGGAATAAATGTGCTTTAACCCTATTCCACACGATATACACATTATTTCAATCCGATAAAACACGTTTATAACATATCACTTTTGTATACTCCCATGCAATGGCGGAAGTCGTTTGCGTGGTTGCAGGGCAGATTGGCGGCCGTTCGCCGCGGTCGGTTCGCAGCTCGGCATGCCCGGGTACTCCGCCCGCAACCGCTCGAGTTCCTCAAGCGGCGCCAGAGCCTGCATGGTGACTGTCTCCGTATTGACCTCAGCGTCGCCTGAGCGGATCGGGATCGCGTTGATCGGCATCCGGATGTTGCGCCCGTCGCGTACCGGAAGTTCGACCTGCCCGGCGCGCAGCGTCCCGGTGTTCCTGGGATTTTCGAGGATAACCTCGCATCCGTTGTCGAGGCGCGATGCCGGCGCCTTGCGCAGTGCCACCGCAGAGCGAACCCGGCGTGCGAAGCGCCTCGATCTCCCGCCTCGGCGGGCCGGTTTCCCTGGACCCCGCACACTGCTTTGCGCGCCGGGGCGAATTTCACTCCGCCCCTGCCTGTCGACGGCCACGCCCGGACCGGACTGGAGAGAGCGGTTCCCGGCACAGGAGAAGCCGTGTCGGCTACAAAAATGCACTAAAACGAATATCCTCACGATAATAACATCATCTATGTCCATATCCTCACATTAAATACATATTACTATTGTATACTTGACTAAATTGCAAATGACTTCTGGCCAGGACGTGGTGCGTTCCAGCGTTCCAAAGCCACCAAGAAGAATGAAGCAAGAAGAATGAAGCAAAAAGAAGAAGCGGCAGTTTCACTTTACATCAACAAGGAGAACAACAAGATGAGAAACTCAGGAAAGTTCGGGAACATCTTTATCGCCCTTCTGATTGCGGCGAGCCTCACGATCGCCGGCTGCGGCGGCGGCGGCGGCGGGACGGCTGAGGAACCGCCGCCCCCGATGCCGACCCAGGAAGAGTTGTGCGCGGACGCGGGCAATAGCTGGGTGGGCGGTGAGTGCCTGACGCCCGCACAGGTGACGTTTAACACGGCGCTCGCGGCCATCAATGCGGCCACCACGGCGGAAGACGCCCAAGCGGCTTACGATGCCGTGAAGGACGACATTACTGCCTCGGCGGGTGAGATGCTTCAGGCAGCGGTCGATGCCCGCGTGGATGAGCTCGCGACGATGGCTCGGGCCGAAGAGCAGAAAATGGCGCTGACGACGGCCGCCGGCATGATCGACACGTCCGACCTGTCGACTGCGGATGACATCGCCGATGCGAACGACGACATCGCCGCGCTTCAGCAGGCGCTGGACGAAGCAGTCGACGTGAGCGATGCCGACAAGGCCATGTATCAGTCGCAACTCGACACCGCCAAGACGAAAGTGGCAACGGCACAGACCAATCTCGACACCGAAACGCGCCGGACCGAACAGATGGGCGTACTCATGACTGCTTCCGGGACGCTCGAGACGGCCCTCGCGGCGCTTTCCGGTGAACCCACGCAGGAGCAGATCGACACCGTCCAGACAGCGGTCAACGAGCTGAACGCGGCGATCGAGGCCGGCGCGGACCTGACCGACGCGGAGAAGAACTCCTATACGACGGCGGTGGCCAACGCCGAGTCTCGGATCGACCAAGCGAAGAAGACCCTCATGGCCAACAATGATCGCGAGGAAAAGGACCGATTGGCCAGGGAGAAAAAAGCGGACGAGGAGCGCGAGGCCAAGGAGGAAGAAGAGGCCGATGCCAGGGCGGAAACGGGCAAGTTATTGCACGCGGCGCTGGGGCCCAATATGGGTGGCCCGACCCCGCTGACTAACATTGCCGCACCTGTCCTGGCGACGACAGGTCTCACGATTGATGCCGCTGACGGCGCGGGAGCGATCGCCGATGGAACAGACCCTCCTTCCGTGGAACTCAAGGCCGGCGATTCCGCCGGTGCGTTGGGCAGCTGGAACGGCACGGACTATGCCCGTTCCACGGGTACCGGCTCCTCGAAGGTCACCAACGAAGCCAGGGTCTACACGAACAAGGGTCCAGCGAGGTCGATCCCCTTCACCGATGCGGGAAACACCATTATCGCACCGGGCAATCCCAACGCGGGTTCTGTTGAGTTAGTTAACGCCGGGTCTACCGTACAAGGTATCGATCTCGCGGATGTCATGGCCGCCGCTTTCGAGCACTCGGGTAGACAGACTCATCAGATACCCGACAATAATGTCGCGCTCAAAGTCCGTGGCACCTTCAAAGGCGCACCGGGCGAATTACTCTGCACGGGGGATTGCACCTCGACCAATGATGGCAAGGGTGGCCCGAGCGCATTGGGCGGAACCTGGCACTTCAAACCCGACGCGGGCGCGATGGCGTCCCTGCCCGATGAAAACTACCTGTATTTCGGCTGGTGGGTGAGCAAGGACAATGACGGCGAGCCGACGGCCGCCAGCGCGTTCGTCGGGGAATTTGGCGATGTCGATAATGCCGGAACTATCACCGATACTGCTAACGGTGTAAATCTGACCGGCTCGGCGACTTATGCCGGCAAAGCCGTCGGCAAGTTCGCCATGAGCAATCCGATCGACAGCACGGGCAACGGCGGCCACTTCACGGCGGACGCCGAACTGACCGCCAAGTTCGGGGCCATCGCAGCGGACAATGAGAACGGTGTGACCGGCACGATCGACAACTTCCGGCTGAACGACGGGACCGAAGATCCGGGCTGGAGCGTGTCGCTGAACCGCTCTTCTGCCTGGGGCGACGACGGGTTAATCACAGGCCCCACGTCCGATGCCACGGTCTGGTCGATGAACGGCAACAAGGCGGATGCATCCGGCGACTGGAGCGGTAGGATGCACGACGAATCGCCGGGCAATACCGACTCTACTCCTCCCGGCGACGGCAGCACCATCCCGACCACTGTGACCGGCACGTTCTATTCCGAGTTCAGCTCCTTCGGCCGGTTGGTCGGCGCGTTCGGCGCGAACAAGCAGTAATAGCGAAGAGCATGACGCCTTTAGCCTCGGGGCTTACCGCCCCGGGGCCGGAGGCGAGAGAAGGAGAGCGAAAAGGGGGTTGCCCGTTGGTTGCTTCCCTCGTGATAGAGCAAACTGTACCGCTCCTTGCTATGAGTTTGAGTCCTCGAGCCGGGAACGGGAACAACGGGCAGCCCCCTACTCAACACGCTATTGGGAGCCGGAAACTGCGCCTCGCATGGATAGTGTCGCAGCCTTCCTTCACGATGCCTGATTTCCGGCTCCCCTTCACGAAATGCTGTCCCGTGTTTCAAGGAGTTGAGTCCTCCTGAATACCGGACGGAAACGGCCGCACAAGGGAGCGGCCTCATAGCGCCCTCCTGTGATACTTGCCAGAGATCGCAGGAGGGCGTTTGTATGTCTGTTTGACCCGCTCACATGCGTCGAGTCTTATTCATCGGCGGTAGTACCTTTCTATCCCATTGATATCATGAGGTAAAGTTCTTTAATCCCATTTTCGTTCGAAACCCGCCTTGCATGCCATGTTATCAAAGCGAAAGCGGACTCATTATCATTCCCGCGCATCCCGGCGAGTCCCTGTCGGAGCGTCTTCCAAATCTCGACCCGCAACAGCCTGCCTCCAGTCAGGCTTGACCTTCGCCAGGAGAGCCCGAGAATCCCCTCCGCCGGTGCGCTTCATACCCGCGGCGGGCTATAGGCGGCCTGCGGCCACGGCGAGCACCGCCGCCTGAGGATCACCCCCCCCTCTTCGGAGCTGTTGAAAAAGCCTTTGTCCAAAGAGCAACCCCCCCTACCCCCCCTTGTCAGGGTAGTTGAAAAACCCGTTACCGGGAGCGGGGTAGGTCCGCTTCCATATGAACTCCCCTCGTCAGAATCAACCCCCCCTACCCCCCCTTGTCAGGGGGGTATAAAAAGGCAACACCCCCCACCGGGTAGAGAGGTTTTGTTTTTTCTTACCCCCCTGACAAGGGGGGGTAGGGGGGGTTGCCTTTATCCCCTGCAAAGCGGCCAGAGCGGGTTGATCCTATAGGGGTTTACCGTCAATGGGGCATTTTCAACACCCCCCGCAAGGGGGGAGTAGTTGGTTGGCGCTCTGCAAGGAAGGAGTAAAGTTTCATCCCTCCTTTGTCGGCTTCATATTTGGAATCACGAAATCGGGGCTTTATCAACGTTCCCTTTCCGGTCGGGATGGATTTTCCCGGGACGAACTACGTCACGACGGCTACCGCATTTGCCCGCATTTGCGGTGCGCCTGGATGAATCGCAAGGAGGTATCCTGAGGGGTTGGCGCGCCGTATGACGGCCCCTCCCGGGGGCGTTGCAGCCCCTGCTTCTCCAGTCGGAATCGAGTTTCCCGGCAGCGTCCGGCGCGCAATTTCCCGCATTTGCGGTCAAGGGCCGGAGGAAGAATCCGCGTATGATGGCGGAGCCGCGCGGTTCGTTCGAGAACAGGGAAACCCTCCCCGCTCGGGTCAAACACTTCCTCCCCGGTCGGGTTTTGTAACCGATAAATTAGATAAATATCGATAAATTCACGGGGTTTTTCGATAAATTTCCGGAAATTAAATTTTTGGGGAAATGACGCCGCGGAAGTGCGGCGCAGGGGAATTCTGCCATGAGCCGCGCCTTGCGCGATGACGGCAAATGCGCGCAAATGCTGTGACTTGCCGTGGTGATATTCCCCCGGACACGAAAACCGGCTTCCATTTTTTTAGAGACAGTATCCTCTTTCATATCAGCAGGTTACGGGGAATCGCCCCGTCGCCGCGCATCTTCCCGTAGCGAGGCGCCCCGGTTTGGTGGTATACTGGGACGTCATATCCGGTAGCTTTTCATCAGAGGAACCCGCAATGCCCAGACGCCATAAAGTACGGAAATACAAGCCCTATCTCATGCGCTACCTCCATTCGGCCGACCCGAACTACGAGCCGGTGCTCATGGATTTGCTCGAACACGAGCACGAAATCTATGACGAGAGCACCATCGGCGAGGGCGCGGAATCGGCCCGCGGAGAGCGGCTTTCCCACATGTGGCACGTTGTTTTTACGGAACTTACGGACATTCTCACCCCCTTCCACATCGAGCAGCTCTTCGAGCGCCTGGAGAAGGATTTCTCCGTAACATGCCGGATCATGCGCGAGATGTCCGACCCGCAGCCGGTGGAAAAAGAGCCCGCTTTCAGGCACTACCTCAAGCGCTACCTGGAATCGAACGACCCGAACTACGAGCCGGTGCTCCGGGATATACTCGAACACGAAAACGAGCTGTACGACGCCATCACGGCGAGCGAGGAGACGGATTTCAAGCGCGGAGAACACGGGACGCTCTCCTGGGAGGCGGTTCACGGCCAGCTCTCGAAAGTCGCCTCGCCCGGGCAAATCAGGGAGCTTTTCGACAAGCTGGAACGTGATTTTTCAGCTACTTGCGCGCTTTTCCACGAGATGGCCGAGGCGGAGAAACTCATACAGGAAGAAGAGGGCGGGCCTGGCTAGACCTGGCTTCCAGCCCCTTGCCACTCCCGGCCGCAATCCTTACAATCCAAGGCTTATCAAGCCGATAGACAACCGGACTCGTCGTCAGACACGAGGTTCACAGCTTATCGAGAGGGGATTACCGCATGGCCAGATACTCATACGACCACCTTCACTTCAGGAGCGAAGACCCGCACGCCGCCCGCGATTTCTGGATCGACATGTTCGGCGCCACCGTCGTGGAGGAGCGAAAGCTGGGCGGCGCGCCCTCGTTCAACATGGACCTGAACGGCATGGTGTTCCTCGTCTCGGGCCGGGCGGAGGGAGAAGACCCGGTGCGGACGGGCTCAGACCCCCGCTACGGACTGGACCATTTCGGGCTCCGGGTCGACGACATGGACGAGGCGCAAAAAGAGCTGACCGAAAAGGGCGCCGAGTGGATTTGCGAGCCCTGGGAGATACGCCCGGGGGTTAAGATCGCCTTCATCAAGGGGCCTGACAACATCAGCATCGAGATGGCGCAGCGGGGTTGATTCCGTCGTCTCCACGATGAGGCGCGCCGGGGAGGAGAATGCGCCGGAAAGCCAGTATTTTCAAGCACTCTCGCGCCGGTGGCGAGGTGACGCCATCGCGTCAATATGGCGGGTGAATTTCCGGCACTGGAACCTTCTCGCTCTGAAGTGATAGTCTGCTTCAAGAAACTTGGCCCCGCCGCCGCAGGTATTTCGCCATGAAGAAATGGAACAGACGGGAACTGCTGAAAAACACCCTGATCGGCCTATCTGCACTGGGCACGGGCGCCTTCGCGTTCAGGCAAACCCTTGCCCCCACGCCCGCCTATGGAGAACTGGGAGAATTCGGGAAGTTTCTGATTGCGCGAGGCGAGAAACCGGATGAGGCGCCTCCAATAGCGCGAAAGCCGACCGCCTCGGACTCCATGGGACCCTACTACAAGGAAGGGGCTCCGTTCCGCGGCCGCCTGATGCCCCAGGGCGCGCCGGGCACGCCCATGATCATCCGCGGCCACGTATATGGACACGACACCCAGAAAACGCTCGAGGGCGCGACTGTGGACGTATGGCAGGCGGATGACGGCGGCAGCTACCACGGCATGGACGAGAAGGAGAATTACCTCTACAGGGCGCGTATGCGCACCACAAGGCGAGGCCTGTATCAGTTCGAGACCGTGCATCCGGGACGCTACGGATTCGGCTTCTGGGCGAGGCCCTCACACATTCATTTCTATATCCGCCATCCCGATTATCAGCCCCTGGTGACGCAGTTGTATTTTCGGGGCGACCCGAGACTGGGCGACCATGAACGCTCGAGACCTTCTCTGATCATTTCGCTCAAGAAAGTCTCCTGGGGAAAAACCTATCAACTGGGAAATTTCGACATCGTTCTGGCGCGCAAATAAGGAATATCCGCGCGTTTTCAACATGTTAGAAAAGCTGGATTAACCGGCTCTCAGCCGTAGAGCGCCGTTTGAAGCTGCTCCCGCATTTTCTCGGGCGCCATGCCAAAAGCGCGCAGCGTGTCCTCCGCCTCCTGAATGACCAGATCGATATCCTCATAGATTTTGTACGTCTTCGTGTAATCGGGATACTCAAAACCCATGGCCTGGCCGAGAATCGTCATGAAATTCTCGATTTCAAAGGGCTCCCCCTTTTCGAGATCACATAGCTCCCGGTGGCAGCTATGGTAAACGGTGAGCAGGGAATCCACCCCGGCGCGGCGCGCCGAGTCCATAAGCTTCTCGCGCATCGCCGCTTTCGCCTCGGGAATGACGAGCGTGGGGCACTGATAGGCATGATCCGACAACTGTTCAATCTCCACGAAATCGAGTCCGGGGACCGCTCGCAGGATTTTTATGACGTTCTCCTCGACGCCATCGGTTCCCCCGTGCAGGTGCACGGCTACGCGCTTTTCGACCTTTTGCGTGAATTCTCCCCGTAAAGTTTCCAGATTATCCACCAGGTATTGCGTGATGTGGATGAACGGCAGGACTTCCTCCTCGCTATGATCAAAGTCACCCGCCATCGGGAGAACCGGCTTTCCAGTGTAGAGGTGTTGATATTCGGAATACTGCATCTGGCAAGTGGGGCAAAACGTAATGACCCGTTCCGGCTCATAAGATTTGAAATGCGCAAGCGAACGCGCCCCCATCTCTCCTCCCGACTCAAGATCCCCTCGCCTGATGTGGTTGATGCCGCAACAATGGCCCACGCCGCCGGCGACCTCATAGTCCAGCCCGAGCCGGTCGAAAACATCGATACAGGAGAGCAGGATGTGAGGCGTCTGGAGGATGTTGCATCCGAAATAAAACACCGCATCCACTTTGCTTGCCCCGGGGCCCCGCACGGCAGTGAGACCTCTGAATAGCTCGGGTTCGAGCTGGAGCGCGGCCATGAAACGGATCTTGCGGCTCATATCCTGAAAATAAGTCTTTCCGGCCTCTTGAATGTCCGCTTTCTCAGATTCGACGTTCTGGAGCTTGAGCTTGGCATAGGAGAGCATTTCACGCGGGTTGACGTCCTCCGGGCAGGCCTCGATGCAAACGCCGCTTTTCTGACAGGCTTTGGCCCAAAACGCCCCATCCGGCTCATGAGGGCGATCATTGATGATGTCGATCACCGATTTCGTCACCCGCTCGGGTTCTGCTCCCTTGGCTTCTGAATACGAGACCATCGGGCAGACTTCGTAACACTTTCCGCAGTGCGTACAGGCTTCGGTGATATGCGTGATTCGCTCTTCCATGAAACTCTGGTAGGCAGTCGCTTCCATGACTCTCCTTCATGAAGGTGAAGAGAAAATTTTATGGGAGCCGACCGGGATGGTCAACCGAACAGATGACGGGCGGCTCCACGCTACTTGTGATAGCGCGATGCAGTGAATAGTCACCTCATTCCGGGTGTTTTTGACCAAGCCCCGACAATATGCTAGTTAAGAAGCTGTTTTTCCGACTGCCGGATTTGATGGAAAACCCCCATGGAATGGTCTCACCCCCATATCCGAAAAACATGAGTCGCCTTGAACCCAAGGCCTCGAGGAGGTTTTGAGAAATGCCGAAAGCTACAGAGAAATATGATGTCGTCGTCGTGGGCTGCGGCAACGCCGCTCTTTGCGCATCGCTGGCGGCGCGGGACCAGGGGGCCAATGTGCTGGTGCTCGAGAAAGCACCCGAAGCATGGCGCGGCGGGAATTCCGCTTTCTCGGGAGGCCTCTTCCGCTTCGCCTTCAACAGTATCGAAGACATCTACTCGCTCGTACCCGATCTTTCCGACGCCGAGAAGGAAAACATCGAGATCGACCCCTACACGTCGGAGAAATTCTTTGACGATCTTGCCCTGCTGACCGAATACCAGACCGACGGCGACCTCGCCTCCGTCCTCATCCACGAGTCGTTTCCGACACTGAAATGGATGCAGTCCAAGGGCCTGCGGCTCATCCTCGCAAGCGGGCGGCAGGCATTCAAAGTCGACGGCAAGATGCGCTTCTGGGGAGGACTGGTTCTCGAGATCGTCGGCGGTGGACGGGGCCTCATCGATTCACTCCTCGATGCCGCGAACAATGCCGGAGTGGATATTCGCTACGCTTCGAAGGCGATGCGCCTGATCACGGACCCGATGGGCGGCGTGACGGGTGTGGAAGTCAAAGGCCCCGATGGACCCTACACGGTCGAAACCCACGGGGTCGTTCTGGCGTCGGGCGGTTTCGAGGCGAATGCGGAGATGCGCTGCCGCTACCTGGGTCCGGGCTGGGAACTCGCAAAAGTCCGCGGCACCCCTTACAACACGGGCGACGGCATCAAGATGGCGCTCGATATCGGAGCGCAGCCCTATGGCAACTGGAGCGGGTGCCACGCCGTCGCCTGGGACTTGAACGCCCCGCCCTTCGGTGACCTCACGGTAGGAGAATCCTACCAGAAACACTCCTATCCGTTTGGCATCATCGTGAACATCGAGGGGAAGCGCTTCGTGGATGAGGGAGCCGATTTCAGAAACTATACCTACGCCAAATACGGCCGGAACATTCTCCAGCAACCCCAGCGGGCCGCCTTTCAGATATTCGACCAGAAAACGGTTCATATGCTGCGCGACGAATATCGTATCCGCGAAGTCACCAAGGGCGAGGCCAACACGTTGGAAGAACTCGCGAGTCAACTCGAGATCGATGTCGACGAGTTCGTCAAAACCGTTCAGGAATACAACGCCGCCATCCAGCCGGGTGAATACAACCCGACCATCAAAGACGGAAAAGGCACGAAAGGCATCGACCCCCCGAAATCGAACTGGGCGCTTCCCATCGACGAACCGCCCTACATCGGATTCGCAGTCACCACGGGAATCACGTTCACCTTCGGCGGCATCCGCGTGACGCCCAAAGCGGAAGTCATGAGCACCGAAAATGAAATAATCCCCGGGCTGTTCGCTGCGGGCGAACTCGTGGGCGGCGTCTACTACTTCAACTACCCGGGAGGCGCGGGGCTTACCCTGGGCTCCGTCTACGGCAAGCTGGCGGGCACCGCAGCGGGACAATGCGCCGCCCAGGCGAACGCGGACACCGCGTAAATCCCCCTTCCAGGGAGGACGAAGCGGCCCTCTCCAGGTTCAAGTGGCGGGCTCCTGGAATCACGAGAAGCAAAAGCTTGCTTCCAAAGTCAGGAAGTCATGCGTTTTATGCCGTGACGCCGCTCAGCGAGACCGATTCGCCATTCAAGTTCACTGTGCTTTTCAGTGGAACGGCGGCCGTCACCATTTGTTCGGCGAAGCATCCTTGCTTCGCATTCTTGATCACCGCGAGTATTTTCTCCGCCGATTCATCGGATTCCACCTCAAAGTGCGTACGTACCTCGTTGCAGCCGGAATTTACCGTGCCTTTGAGAACGGAACCCCTCAAAAAATAATCGAAATCCACTTGCACCTTGGCGTGCGTGAAGGACACTTTCATCATGTGCGCGTACCGCGCAAGCTGGGTGAGGAGTCAGAACCCGACTCCCATGGCGATATAGCAAAGCGGTTGGGGGTAGGAATCCTCCCCGCCGATGCGGGGCGGCTCGTCGCAATACACCTCGAAATGCCTGTGCGTCCCCAGCTTGAGCTGTCCCTTTCCCTCTATCGTTTCGGTGTCGGCGGACATGGTGAAAGCATAGCCCTGCGTGGGGAGTTCGGGCTTGTCGATGGCACGCTCACCGGGAACAGTACTGTCTTTACGCGGATCGAGTGGTTCCACTTGTCTTGTCTCCTTTGGTGTCATAAGAATGGCGGAAGAAAGACGATATTATGCACGCAAGGGCGATGTAAGAGAACCGCTGGAACACTCGTATTCTCGTGATTATTAAGGGGCAATTTTATGAACCGAATCGTCGTACCAGATGACTATCCTTCCGTTTTCATGGGAAGCGCCGCTGAAACCCGGTTGCGGGAAATCGGGGACGCGGATATCCACATCTCAAACCCGCAAACGCCTGAAGAGTTGCTGAAGCGCGTTTCAGGCGCGGACGGCATCATCAACATCCGTGCTTTTTGCAAGTTCGACGCGGATTTTTTCTCGAATAGCGGTGCTCTCAAGGTACTTTCAATTTGGGGAACGGGCACGGACCACGTCGATTTAGGCGCGGCCGAGAGCGCAGGCGTCATTATATCGAACACGCCGGGCGTGGCCGCCGTTTCTGTGGCCGAGCACACCCTGGCCCTGATGATGGCGGCGGCGCGCCAGATACCCGGAAACGATACCGCCATGCGGGCAGACGAGTGGCCGCGGGGGCAGATGACGCAATTGAACGGAAAAACGCTCGGCCTCATCGGCCTTGGCGCCATCGGCCGTCAGACAGCCCGCATCGCCGCCGGTATCGGGATGAAACTCATCGCCTGGACTTTTCATCCAGACGATGAGTTCGCTGCGGAGGTAGGTCTTGAGTTCGTCGACTTGAACACTTTGTATGAACGGTCCGATGTCGTCTCGATACACGTACGGCAATCGGCGGACACAATCGGCATGGTCGGCGCCGAGGCGTTCTCCCAAATGGGGCCGGATACCATTCTGGTGAACACCGCCCGTGGACCCATAGTAGATGAAGCGGCGCTCATTTCGGCTTTGGAAAACGGAGCTCTGGCTGCGGCGGGTCTCGACGTATTCGACCAGGAGCCTCTGCCCCCGAACCATCCACTCGGGAAACTGAACAACGTGGTTCTCTCCCCGCACAATGCGGGCATCACGCCCGAGGTGACGGAAGCAGGACTTCTGATGTCGGTGGAAAACATTGCCGCCGCATTCTCGGGCAACCCTCAAAACGTGGTGCATCCATCATGATTTGCTATAATGAGGCATATAGATAAACTGTTTTTAGCGCTTGGAGTCCTTCGGATCGAGTCTATGGCGGCATGAATTTTCCTCCAATTCTTTCGCCCGAACGAATAAGGAGAAGAAAATGAGTCCTACAGGAAGGGCCTGCGTCGCGGAAGCCATCGGCACGTTTGCGCTGTGCTTCATAGGCGCCGGCGCCATCATCTTAAATCAGAAGACGGGTGGAGCCGTAGGTCTCATCGGCATCGCCCTGGCCCACGGATTGATCCTCTCGGTTATGATTTCCGCCATGGGGCACGTATCGGGCGGTCATTTCAATCCGGCCGTCACAATCGGCTTTATGGTCACCAAAAGGACAGACGGCGGCACAGGCATTTCCTACATCATCAGCCAACTGGTTGGTGGAACCGTGGCCGGAATTCTGTTGAGAATCATCTTTGCCGCCGACGTTTGGCAAAAGGTGAATCTGGGAACCCCGACCTTGGCGAGTGACGTGAGCTTCGGCATGGGGATTCTGATCGAGATCATTCTCACGTTCTTCCTCGTCACCGCTATCTGGGGTTCCGCCGTGGACGACAGACACCCCGATGTGGGGGGCTTCGCGATCGGTCTCACCATCGCCGCGGACATTCTGATGGGAGGTCCACTCACAGGTGCATCCATGAATCCGGCGCGCACATTCGGCCCCGCTCTGGCCGGGGGCGGCTTCGACGGCATCAACCACCTCGTCTATTGGATAGGGCCCATCATCGGCGGCGTGGCTGCGGCCTTGGTGTACAACAACATCCTGATCAAAAAAGAGTAATAAAAAACCGCCCCGGCGGCACTCTACCTGCCGGGGCGGATTCTTCTGGTTGCTTAAGCATTTTCCCTCACGACGTTGGCGGGTGCACCCCTCAAAAACGCTTCGATGTTCGCTACGGGCACGTCGCGGAACCTCGCGTAGGTGCCGTCTGTAATCCACGCCGAATGCGGCGTGATGATGACGTTATCCAGAGAACGATATATCGAATCCTTCGGCAACGGCTCGAAAGGCTCGAATACATCGAGGCCTGCGCCTGCGATGCGCCGGTTTCGCAAGGCATCCAGCAGCGCATCTTCATCCACAATCTGAGCGCGCGCCGTATTGATGAAAAACGCCGTTTCCTTCATCTGCACGAATTTCTCTCTGGTCATGAATGGCGCGGCTCCCGCCGGCAGATGAAGATGGATCGACACCACGTCTGACGCGAGACATTCCTCGACGGATGCCGCTTCCGCCCCCTCCGCCTGCGCGCGCTCAGGCGTCATCGAAGGTGAGCAGGTGACGACCCGCATCCCGAAGCCCAGGGCCATGCGGCAGACCAAACGGGCGATATGACCGAAACCGATGAGTCCCAAGGTCTTTCCGGCAAGCTCGACTCCTTGATCCTGAGGCCAGCCTCCTTCTCTCATGGCGGGAAACATGAGCGGTATCCTTTTCGTCAACGCCAGGATGAGCATCATCGTGTGCTCGGCCACGGATGAGGCGCTCGCCGCCGGCGTCGTGCTCACCACGATCCCGCGTTCGTTCACGCGCTCCATGTCGATCATGCGCGGGCGCGTGCCCATCACGGAAATCATCTTGAGGTGGGGAATATGATCCAGCAAGTCGGTCGTCTTGAAGTCGGTCTGATATCTGGTCGTGAGGATGATTTCCGCGTTTTCGAGGCGATCGCGGAGCAATTCTTCGCTATCAGCATTGTCAGTGTAGTAATGTACGTCGCCCAGGGCGCGCAATCGCCCGAGAGATTCGGAACCTTCGAACAACTGGTAGCAATCGTCTGGAATAACGATTTGCATCGATGAGTCTTTAACTGTCGCTCACGAGAATGACCGCCGCTTTTTCGATCGTCAACCGGACCTTGCTGCCTACGCCGAAGAACTCATGCGGATCGCCGATGACGCGAAGCGGTTCATTCAGACCCGGCACCTTTACGAGGTAATCCACCGTGCTGCCGAAATAATAGCCGCGCGTCACCTCGCCATCGAGCACGTTCTGGGCGTCCGAACCACCCACATCGGCATTCTCGGAATGTACCTGAATGCGGTGGGGCCGTATCGAGACGAGCTCTCCCGTTTTTCCGCCGTCCGGGTTCATCATGAATTTTGCGCCGTCGTCGGCCTCGAAAAGTTCCGGAGAACTGATCTTTCCTGGGATCGAGTTCGTCACGCCGACAAATTCGGCGACGAACTTCGTCGCCGGAATATCGTAAATATCAGACGGCTTGCCCACTTGCTCGATCTTCCCGCTGTTCATGACGCAGATTCTGTCGCTGGTGACCATAGCCTCGGCCTGATCGTGGGTCACATAAATACTCGTTATGTTAAATTCATCGTGCAGGCGCCTGATCTCGAAGCGCATCTCCTCGCGCAGGTTGGCGTCGAGGTTCGAGAGCGGCTCATCAAGCAGCAACACGGCCGGCTCGACCACGAGAGCGCGGGCCAGCGCCACGCGTTGCTGCTGGCCACCCGAGAGTTCTCCCGGATACCGGGCGCCCAGATGATCCATTTGCACGACGGAAAGTAGGCTCTTCACGCGCTTGTCCGCCTCGGCGCCCGTAATACCGCGGAATTTCAATCCATAACCCACATTTTGGGCCACCGTCTTGTGCGGCCAGATTGCGTAGCTCTGAAAAATCATACTCATGTTGCGGCGCTCGGGCGGTATGACACTGCTTTCGTTCGATACGGTCTCCCCATCCATGATGATTTCACCGCCGTTCGGCTCGATGAAACCGGCCACGAGGCGCAACGTCGTCGTCTTACCGCAACCAGATGGTCCCAGAAGAGAGATCAACTCCCCATGTTCGATGTGCAGGTCTATCTCATCCACCGCCCGAACGTCTGTGCCGAAAATCTTCAATAGACCTTTTAAGTCTAAAACAGCCAACGTAAATCTCCCTTCTTTATCCAGCGGAACGCATGAAGTCCCGTCCCGCCACGCGGAAACCGACTGCAATCGCCACCAAGGTGATGAGCAAGAGCAAAACCCCCAGGGCCGATATGGGACCCAACAGCGTTTCTTCATAGAAATCGACGATGACGACCGAGATGACCTTCGTGTTCGTCGTCCAAAGCAGAACCGACGCGCTCAATTCCCTGAGCGAGGGCATGAACACCAATATCCATGACGCGATGACGGCCGTCTTGAACAAGGGGATCGTCACGTCCTTGAATACCTGAAGCCGATTCGCCCCCATGATGCGGCAACTCTCCTCGAGCTCGGGATGAATGCTCGTGAGGCCTGCGTTCGCCGTCTGATACGCAAGGGGCAAGTATTTGGTGAGATAGGCCAGGAACATGATCCACAGCGTCCCATACAGCACAAAGGGCTGTTTTGTATAGGCCGCGAACAGACCCACCGCCAGGACGATGCCGGGAATCCCGATGGGCGCGGTCGCCATGAACCCCATGTATTGATGTCCCTTGATGAGCTTGCGCTGTGAGATGAAAGCGGAAATCGCAGCCACGATAGTGGCGCCGGTCGCCGCCATGATGGCCAGCAATATCGTATTGTATATGGATTCCCTCACCGCATCATTCGTCAATATGAAATGATAATTCCATAAGGTGAAGTTTGACCATACCAATCCGCCGCCCAGGTTTTTCATGAACGACGTGGTAAGCAAAGCGAGCGAAGGCAACACAATGGCACACACGAGCGGAACCATGCACAGCACGAATATCGGGAGCCGCCAAACGCCCAGCTTTTGCGGCCGCCTCTGCCCTCCCTTACCGCCGACGGTGGCGTAACCCCTGCGGCCCAATACAATGCCTCGAGTCCAGACCATCCCTATCGCCAGAATAAGCATGGGCATTGCGTAGGCGGAGGCCAAACCAAGCAGGTCGTCTTCCGATACCATAAAAGCGCGGAGCTGGGTCGTCATCGTGTGCTGGCCCGCCGGTATCGCCAATACGGCCGGGATGCCGAAAAGAATCATGGCCTCAAGCGCCGCCAGAATGAAACCCGCGAACAGAGAAGGCGCCACCAGAGGCAAAGTGATGCTGAACATGGTGTTGAACGTGCCGCCGCCCGCTACGTTGGCCGCGTCTTCCACGTCCGAGGAAATATTGTTCAGGCCTGCTAAAACAACGATAAAGACGAGGGGGAACGTGTAGAGCGACATGGCGAAAACGACGCCCTTCATCGTAAAAATATCGAACAGATAAAACTCGTCACTCAACTGAAATATCCCGCGAATCCATTTATTCAGCCACCCTTCGTTTCTTCCCGCCAGGAATATCCAGGCGATGGCGCCCAGGAAGGGAGGTGTCACGAAAGAGGCCAGGATGCCGTTCCTGATTAAATTCGGAAATGGGATGTCCGTTCGGCTGACCACCCAGGCCATCACGGCTCCCACCACCAGGGAAATGCTGCCCACGGAGACGGCAAGCATCATCGTGATGTACATCGGCTTGTAGTATTCATCGGTTTCGAAAGCGTCGATATAATTCTGGAAAGTGAAGCCGCCGGCCTCATCCTCGGAAACAAAGAAACTTTCCTTGAAGAGTTGGAAGATGGGATTCGCCACCAGGATGATGAGTAGGATGAGCAGTACTACCCAGACGATGATGGTATAGTCGAATTTCTTGGTGGCTGAGGGCTCGCCACCCGATATCGTTCCGGGCAGCTGTTGAGCATCTTGCGTCATATCCTCATCTTTCCATTTTAATGTTAAACTTAAGCTGATTTCGAAAAATTCAGTCGGTTATAAATAAAAATGAAACGGGAGCGATTCCTCGATTTTACGCAAGAAACCGCTCCCGCTCATACTTGATTTATACGCCGAAGAGCTTCTTGAACATTTTGCGCGTCGGCTTGTTCTTCTTCTTCAGTTCATCTCCGCCGATGGCCATCAGGTTGATGTCCTTGAGCGCAGGCAATCCTTTGGGATACTTCACGCCGGGATCACCCACATAGAGGAAGTAATCCGCCAGAAGCTGCATGGCCTCGCGGCTGAATAGATAATCAGTGAACACGCGCGCGGCGTTGGGGTTCGGGGCCTTCGTGAATACGCCGTTCGGCGAGGTCACCAAAGCCAGACCCGTCGGCGGGATGACGGGCTTGAGCGGCTCGCCTTTCTGCATCAGTTTGAGTAGCGAATACGAGGTCGTGCCGGCCCCCAGCCAGGCTTCCCCACGCGCAACGAGAGGAATGCCCCCGGCCGCCGATTGCACGATCTTGGGCTTTTGCTTGGCCATCTTCTTGTAATAATCCCAGCCGAATCTGTTCACGATGTTGATCATGCCGTTCGTGACAAACCCGCTGTAGCTGGGATGCGAATGAACTATTTTGCCCTTCCATTTGGGATCGAGGAAATCCGCATACGTCTTGGGCGCGTCTTTCTCGCTGACTTTCTTGGTGTTGTAAAAGGGCATCAAAACGCCTGCGCGAAGGATCGTCCAGGAGTTGTCTTTGGTAACGAACTTCTCGTTGAAGTTGTCCGTTCCGGCAGGCTTGTAGGGCGTGATGATTTTCTTGGCTTTTAAGTTCAGGAAATGGCCCAGGTTCGATGTGTGTATCACGTCTGCGACGTAAATGCCGCCCTTGCGCTCTTGCAGATAACGGCGGTAGAGCTTGCCCGAGCCGTCACGATGTACGATGCACTTAACACCCGTTTTTTTCTTGTTGTAACGGTTGCAGAGATCCTGCGCGATGTTCAGAGTAATGGAAGTATACCAGGTTACTTTCCCTTCTTTCTTGGCGGCGCGCATGGTCGCCTCATCCGCGGCGAACGCCGGCGCGCTCAGAAAAGCCACCGCCAACAGACCAGCAATGATTCCTTTCAGCATTTTCATTCTCCTCTGCTCGTTAAGTAGCAGTTCAAAAGAGTGCGAAGAAACCCTCTCTTCAGAATACACTCGGTTTAGATACAGCCAGCATGTAATGTTCGTTTCATAAGGTGGTACGAATCATATCAAAACTGCCCGCATCGTCAAGCACACAGATCTTCACATGGAATCTCCATCCGGGGCGTGCAGGGATTTTCATGGCCGTGAAACCTCTGCTCCGTCCTCTTGCGGCACTTCGCCGCCCATGTAGCGCCGGGCAACAAGAATCGTGGCGACCCCTCCCAGGATGGCCGCGACTCCCGGACCGATGAACGCCCAGTCCCAATTGAGCGGCAGTTCACCAGTACTCGAATCATTACTCATATCTAAAAATATCCCCACTACCATGGGCGCAAGAGAACCAAGCAGAAAACCCAAACCCGATTGAATGCCCAGCGCCGAGCCGAGGTGGCGTCTGGGCGTGAGTTCCGTGGTCAACACCACCAGCACGGGGGCGTCCACGTGCATCACGATTACCCAGATCAGGCATAGAATCTGCAGGATTGCGAATGGCGTCCCGAAAGCGAGTCCGATGGAAACCGAGATGAGGCCGCTTAGAAAAAGGCTCGCGATAATCGTGGGCGGCCTGCCGATGCGATCGGCAAACCAACCGCCGATGAGCTTCGAAACCGCGCTCAGCCCGATGATCATGGCGGCGGCTGAGGAAGCGACTTGCAAGGCGCTCTCGCGCGTTTCCGTTCCCGTCATCACCAAGGACGCCGCCAGGAATGTGACTATCCAGCCTCTGAATGCGAATACCTCCCACCGGTGCGCGCCCACGACACCGATGAGCACCCACACGGGAGCCGGCAGCCTGGGAAGTTCAAACCCGGCGTCTCCATCCCTCCTCGGCGAGGGCAGAGCGGGAAGCAGAAACACCATGGCCAGGAAACCGGCGGCGGGTCCCAGAGAGGTCAACGCGAACGCGGTGCGCCACTCGAAATTCGCGACGAGCGCGCCCGTCACATAAATCGAGGTGGCGACGCCCACGGTATAAAAAAACGTATAGATTCCCACCATGCGAGCACGCCTCCCCTCCGGGGCGTACTCCGCCACCAGCCTCAACGCAGGCGCATACGTACCGGCCAGCCCGACGCCCGTGAGGCCGCGAAACACCGATGCGCTCACGAAACCATCGGCAAGAAGGGGAAACATGAAATTCAGGAGCGCCAGCCAAAGGCTCGAGGCCAGATATATCTTTTTCGCGCTCATGTAGTCCGTAGCGGTCGCCAGCACGGCCGCAGCGAGGATGTAGCCCACATAAAACGCCGTATATATCGTACCGGCCTGCACGTTCGTGAGGTTCCATTCCGCCTTGAACAGCGGAAGCGCCGCCACATAATTCGCATAGACGAACATCATCGGCACCTGTGCCGCGCAAATCGCCCAAAGCCAATGGGTTGATGTTCCGTCATGCTTATTCATACAAATCCTCTGGTCCCGGAATGAAAAAGAGGATAAAGGATTCGACTCCCTCTGGCGAGAGAGCGGGCTTTTATCTCCCGACTACCCGAAAACGAGCATCCTGATGTACTCTGCGCCCATATATGATTCCAATTTCACGGAGCCTAGCGATGCCTACACCCGTTATTGATTTCAGAATCTCATGCCCCATTCCCGAGGGTCTGGACAGGTATTTGAAGCCGACGGGCCGACTTGCGGACTACGCCAGACACTATGGGGAAAGGGTGTTCGGCAACGAGGAAGAACACCGCTATATGAAGCCGGAGGAGTTCGTCGCCTTTTTGGATGAACAAGGGGTGGACAAGGCCGTGATCAAGACGTCCGACATGTCGACGATCTTGGGCACGAAATTTCCCGCCGACGTTTTGCACGATTACATCAAGGATTATCCGGAGCGCCTCATCGGAACGGCCGGGTGCGACCCGTTTCGCGGCATGGACGCGCTGCGCGATTTGGAGCGCGACGTGAAAGAATACGGCCTCCGGGGCGTGAACATGGGGCCTTGGGAGCTCGGGCTCCATGCAAACGACAAGAAGTTCTACCCCGTTTACGCCAAATGCGTGGAGTTGGATATCCCCGTTTTGCTCCACACGTCGATGAACCTCTCAAGCTCGAATCTGCTTGATTTCGGGCGTCCGATCTACCTGGACGAGGTGGCGAAGGATTTCCCCGAGCTTCGCATCGTGGCGGTGCACGGAGGCTGGCCGTGGATACTGGAGATGATCGCCGTGAGCTGGCGACACCCCAATCTCTACATCGAAGTCAGCGGCACGATGCCCAAATACATCGCCACGCCCGACACCGGCTGGGAGCCGCTGATTCGCTACGGGAACTCGGTTCTCAAGAACAAGATTCTCTGGGCATCGAACTGGCCGATGATCAGCCCCAGGGAAAGTCTGGCCGAATTCGACAAGTTCCCGCTGAAAGACGACGTGAAACGACTCTGGTTCGGCGGAAACGCTCTCAAGGTGTTGGGACTGGAAGAATAAGCGTTCAAATACAAAAAAAGCGGGAGTTTTAACCACTCCCGCTTTTTCTTTCTGATCCTGTCGTTCTTGGTAAATTTACGACGCCGCCACCGCTTCTTCGACCAGGCCATATTCCCTGGCAAACGTCTCAAGCTTTTTCATGTTGGCGTCAGACGGCGCGCAGAGCGGCAATCTGTATTCCAGCGCAATGCGCCCCATAATCGCCAGGGTCGCTTTCGCCGGAATCGGGTTCGTCTCGCAGAACATCATGTGGTTGAGTTCCCACATCTTGTAGTGCAGCGCTTTCGCCGTGGCGGAATCTCCATCGAGTTGCGCCTGACACATCCGGGCCACGTCCGCGGGCGCCACGTTCGCCGTCACCGAAATCGTGCCCACGCCACCCATCGCCATCATCGGCAGCGTGACGAAATCATCGCCTGAAAGCACGATGAAATCGTCCGGCACGCGGGATACGATGTCGCAGCAATTCGCCAGATTCCCGGTCGCCTCCTTGATGCCCACGATGTTGGGAATCTCCGAGAGGCGGGCCACCGTGTCGGGCGCAATCTGCACCACCGTACGGCCCGGCACGTTGTAGAGAACGATCGGGATGTCCGCGGATTCCGCAATTGCCCGGAAATGCTGATAAAGGCCTTCCTGCGTAGGCTTGTTGTAGTAAGGCGCCACCAGGAGCGCACCGTCCGCACCGGCCCGCATAGCGTACTGAGTACGCTGAACGGCCTCTGCGGTGCTGTTCGAGCCGGAGCCGGCGATGACCGGGATTCTTCCGTTCACCTGCTCGATCACCAACTCTACTACCCGGTCGTGCTCTTCATGGCTCAGCGTAGCGGACTCTCCCGTGGTTCCACACGCTACAATCCCGTGTGTTCCGTTTTCAACATGAAATTCCACCAGAGAGCGAATGCCCTCTTCGTCGAGCTTTCCGTCGCGGAACGGAGTGACCATCGCGACATAAGAACCCTTAAACATGAGAAGACCTCCTTCTCCTTCCGCCGATGCGGCAAAAAAGAATGTCATACCCCATTTCCAGACAGGGCACGCTTGACGTGTATCTCCATTGTGAACCGAGGATTCGATCCATATCCCTTTGGTAGCGCAAATCCTATCAGAGCAACCGAACAGACGCAAGAAATGGAATTGAAGAGTATGGCGCGTCCTGAGTTATCACCATTATTATCAAAGACATGTGCATCTGAGCGAATCTTCAATTGCCCCCCAAATACCCCATTTTGACAAACGCCAGGAAAAGGTTTTTAATAGGCTGGAGTCAAACGGGGCAACTATCATTCCCGGGACTTTTCATGAAACCCACCTGAACCCGCCCAGAAGACGATAAGGAAAGCGCATGTTACTCGCTATGGACCGCCGTCGGCGATTCCGTTTGTCCATCATCGCATTCTTGTTGCTGTTCTTCACATTTTCTCTTACGCTCGGCTTAGATTCCGCTTCCGCGCGCCGGAAACGCTCCCGAAAAAAAGCCATCCCTTATCGCTCGATCTTGTTGATTGAGGCAAATACAGGGCGAGTCCTGAAAGCGCGCAATGAACGGCTTCCAACGAAGCCCGCCTCCGTCGTGAAAATGATGACGGCGTTAATCACCATGGAACAGATTAAAAGAAACATCATCAATCTCGACGATATCATCACCACCAGCAGACGCGCCTCGCGAATCGGAGGTCAGCAGGTGTATTTGAAGCAGGGAGAAAAATTTTCCCTGCGAGATTTGATGAAATCCATCATCATCAGTTCCGCAAACGACTCATCCTACGCCGTGGCGGAACACATTGCCGGTGACGCCGAAGCCTTCGTCGATTTGATGAACCAGCGCGCTAAAGAACTCGGCATGTCGAACACCCGATTCGTGAACGTCAACGGGCTTCCACCGGGCGGAAAAAAGCCGACCAACCAAATGAGCGCGAGAGATGCAGGCATCCTGGCCCGCGAGTTGATAAAGTATCCACTCATCATGAAGTGGAGCGCCACCAAGAACGCTCCATTCCGCAACGGGAGCTTCATCCTGACTAACACGAACACTCTCCTCGGGCGGTTTCGCGGGATGGATGGCCTCAAAACAGGCTATCACCGAAGAGCGGGGTTCAGCATCGTCGCCACGGCAAAACGTAAAAATCTAAGACTTATCGCCGTCGTGATGGGTTCGAGCCACTCCCGACGCCGATTCAAAGAGGCCACACGTCTGCTCGCATGGGGGTTTAATCAGTACCGGTGGATTAATTTGAGCAAAACGAAAAAACCGAAGCCCCAGCAGATCAAGGTGCTGAAGGGCCAAAAAAGGATGGTGCGCATCCGGCTCAAGGAAAGTGTCGCGGCATTGGTCAGAAGGAGTGAAGAAAAACGTATTTCCATGAAACTAGAGTTGCCGAAAGAAATAACCGCACCCGTCAAGGCCGGCCAAAAAGTCGGCCGCGTCACTTACGAACTGGGAGGCAACAAACTCGGCGGGACTGACCTCGTGGCTGTCGATTCAGTCAAAAAATTAGGCTTTTTCCAATCTTTGATACGCTTCCGGTAAACGTGCAACGCAAATCGCTTTATCCCGAATAGACTTCGTTCGTCCTGCCTGCAAATGGCATAGCAATGGCCATGAACATCAGCATCGCCACTTCGGAATCGCCAAAGTTGTATTCGAACATCCCGGCACTCAAAAAACCCGCAGCTACGGCCAAACCGCCTATCATGCGAAATCGCGTCCCAAAAGGCGCGTCTTTCGTATCCCGAATTCGCAGAATCACCATGACGAAATATCCAATCCAAACCCAAATCCAAGCGCCCAGCGCAAAAATTCCTCGCTCGGCTGCCAGTTGAACCACATTGTTGTGTAAATGGGACGGTGATTTCTTGGTCGCGTCGGGGCTCGCATAGCGGGCGTAATCGTATTTGATTCGGCCGGGTCCAAAACCCAGAAGTTTCTTATCCATGAACATATTAACGCCACTTTGCCACATGTTTATCCGCTCCACGGCCGTTTTGTCCTGTGGATTCACCATGCTCTTCACGCGCCGGCTTATGGAATTTGGCGCGATGAATATCACCAGTACCGCTACAAGCGCCAAACACAAACCCACCATTTTGCGCCGGCTCGCCACCGCTATAACCGCCGTCCCGACGACAAGCCCTATCCAGGCGCTGCGACTCAAAGTCGTCATCAATGCTGTGAGGATCAGGAGGGTCGGCGCATAGACCCACACGCTCTTGCGTTCCCGAGTCGGCACCAGGAGGTAAGACAGCGCCAACAGACCGGCTACAAGCAGAAACCCGCCGAACGTCATGTATATGCTGAAAAATCCCGACGCTCGATTCGCCAGCGACAATGTCCCTGGCTGCGAAACGCCCAGGGCATACAAGGCGGATATGCTTGTGGCCACAAGGAGCGCTTTCACCAACCATAGCGCTTCCCAGTCATCCCGGACGACGTTCAAGGTCAAATAAAAAATCATGATTTGCGTCAATTCCCTCGACTTGATCAGGCTTTTGGTCGAATCGGGCGCGTGGAAGGCGCTGGCGAGAGTAAACAGCGCGAAAAAAAGCCAGGGCATCCACAACGGAAATTTTTGTGTCACCAAGGGAGCCGCCTTGGTCATGGAAGCCAGCCATGTCACCACGGCGGTGAACACGAAAATTTGAGCGAGTGAAATCGAAATCGGGGCGGTAACGACAAATCCTATAAGACCGCCAAACGCCACCCGTGACGCCGGTGAACGCCTCCTGAAGCGCTCCTCCAGTTCGGAAAAATAGACTTTTAGCTTGTGCATGAGATTGTTCTCTCAACTAAGAGCCGAATGCACTTGGTTGTTATATCTCAACGTATTTTGCGACTCATCATTGTGGATCGAATCAGGATCCAAAAAGCGGAAACTCCAACTCATGAATGTATGATGCGAACAATTTTACGAAATGTTTCCGCCATGCGTTGCGCTTTTGATTTCATCGGAAAGGGACATTTCCTCGCTCACAAACTGCATTTCGTAGAGTCTTTGGTAAAGGCCGCCCCGCTTCATCAACTCATCGTGCGTTCCCCTCTCCACGATTCGCCCCCCATCGAGCACGATGATTAAATCGGCGTTTCGGACCGTGGAGAGTCTATGAGCCACCACAAACGTGGTGCGATCCTTCATCAAAGGCTCCAGAGCATCCTGAATCAACTGCTCGCTTTCCGTGTCGAGCGCGCTCGTGGCTTCATCGAGCAGCAGAATGGAAGGATCCCTCAAAATCGCGCGCGCAATGGCGATGCGCTGGCGTTCGCCGCCGGAAAGGCGTACTCCCTCCTCGCCCAGCATGGTCTCATACCCGTTTTCAAGCTCCATAATGAAATCATGGGCGTTGGCCGCTTTCGCCGCCGATATGATTTCTTCACGGCTGACGGATCTTTTCTCCCCATAGGCAATGTTATTTTCCGCCGTATCATTGAACAGAATGACCTGCTGGGTTACCACGGCGATCTGGGCGCGTAAGCTGCTCAGTGAATACCGGGACGCTTCTTTTCCGTCGAATGAAATGCGCCCCCGGGCGGGCGGATAAAACCGCGGGATCAAATCCAGGAATGTGCTTTTCCCCGCACCGCTCATCCCCACAACGGCAAGTGTGCAGCCTGCCGGTACTTCTATGTTGATATCCTCGAGCGTCGCCTCGTCCGAATAGGAGAAATGCACGCCCTCGAATCGGATATGCCGGGAAAGCCGTCCCATCTCCTCGCCATCGGGATTCTTATCTTCCGGAGCATGCTCGTCCAGTACCTCGAAAACCGACTGGGCGCCCGCAATTCCCTCCACCAGGCTATGAAACACCCGGGTGAAAGATTTCAGCGGGTTGTAGGCCATACCGAGGGCGACGGCGAAACTCATCAGCCTTCCCGGATCCATGTTTCCATAGATTACCGCCTGGGCGCCGAACCACAGAATTCCCGCTCCCATCAAACCACCGATGATCTCCACTATGGGAGGCGCCAGCGAGCGAACCCGCATGGCCCGCATGATGGTGTCGAAGAACGAACGGGTGGTGCCCATGAAACGGCCTTCTTCCTCATCTTCGGTTCCAAATGCCTTGACGACGCGAATTCCCGCGTAGGTTTCCTTCATCAGGCTGCTCATGTCCCCCATGCGCGCCTGACTCCTCCGCGTGATTCGGCGAATCTTCTCTCCCATCATGACAACCAGAACCGCCACCAGCGGAATGAGCACGACGAATATCAGCGCCATATGGGGGCTCTGGTAAATCGCCACGCAGAGCAATGCGATGAAGGTGAACCCATGCCGGAGTAAATCCCGAATGGACTCCGTCGCCGCATGCTGCATCAAGGAGATGTCGTATATGACTTTCGACATCAACTCTCCGGTCGTCTTCACCTCGAAAAACCGAAGGGGCAAATTCAGCAGATGCCTGTGAAGCCCGTTTCTGACGTCCATCACCACATGCTGACCGACCCAGAGCATGAAATAGTTCTGGCAATATGCGGCGAGGCCTTTCACCAGATAGACGACGACAAGGGACAGGCAAATCAACAGTACGATATCGGACCGCTTCGAGATCAAGATGTCATTGATGACGTGCTGAACGAGGTATGCGGGATACGCATTCAGACCGCCCACAATGATTGTGCAGGCGACGGCGACCCCGAACCGAAACCGGTAGGGACGCAAATATTTCAAGAGCCTGAGGTATACCCGTGTGCGGCTCATCCGGGAATCTCTCGTAAAGCCAACCCAGGCGTCACAGGAATCGACTTGTTTAACGTTCCTGCCTCATTCGTCCTGCCCATCGGTTCGCCATCCGGTGGCGCGATGAGTTGAACCTTGCATCCACTATTAATATGGGTGATGGGCTGTAAGGGAATTCTTTCCCCCTGTCCGCCCATACCCGGAGAGGCTTCCTTATGAACAACGCTAAGGGCGTTCACGTCCTCGACACAGCTCCCACAAAAAGGCGGCTCGCAAGAACACGTAATAGGCTGAACCCGCCGAAACGCAAAATCCCTTTACGCCATCGCGAAGGCCCATCTTCAAGATATAGCTTTTGAAAAAACGCCAAAGAGGTCGAATGACGAAATCGGCTATTCCTGGTTGCACCCCCTTGGAAGATAAATCTTCCGCGGAAAGCCTGGCGTATTTCACCTGTCTTTGGAAAAAATCGAAGAGTGAATCATAGCTGTAGTGTTCCATGGGGGATGAAAGTACACCCACCCGCCCTTCCACCACTACGGATTCGTGAACGCTTTTCTCGTTAAACGCTCCGGCATCGCGCCGAAACAACCGGAGCTGATGATCCGGCCAAAGGTCGCCGTGGCGAAGCCAACGGCCGAAGAATATGTTTTTTCGGGGAATCCGATACCCCTGTGCAGGAGCATCGTCAGACAAAACGGAGAAAATTTCCTCGGAAAGTTCCGGACTTACGCATTCATCCGCATCCAGACTCAATATCCAGGAGTGACTCGCTTTCGAGAGGGCGAAATTTTTTTGCGCCGCATATCCTCCCCAGGGATGTTGAATGAGCAGCGCGCCGCGTTTTCGGCATATTTCCTGGGTGTCATCCGTACTGCCGGCGTCCACTACGATGATTTCATCCGCCCACGAAACGCTGTCGATACATGTGCCAATTCGTTCCGCCTCATTGTGGGCGACAATCGTAACGCTAATCGGTTTTCTGGCAGATTCGGAGTCAGGCACCCTGCCTGTGCCGGCTTCGGCAGATGTTTCCGCCAAGCCAGACATCCTCCTAACCTTTCCCCTGGGTCTTTTCCCACTCATCAAGCGGGACGGCTTCGTCTACGAGCATGATTGGGATATCATCTTCGATCTTATAGACCAATCCCGATTCCCGGGCGATCAAAAAATTCCCATCCTCGCTCAACTCCAGCGGTGTCTTGGTGACGGGGCACGCCAATATCTCCAACAACTCTTTATCCACGCTCATCTTCCGTTGATCTCCAATTTTCAATCAAAACCCTGGAACGATTCGTGCATTTTCGGGTCGTGCATCACATCAAAAACGGAAACAACTCCTGCTTCGTTCAATAAACTGTCTTAGTTTCGCATAGATCGTCATGTTTTTCATGGGGCCGGATGAAGCCGGTTCAGCACATCTATCGCATCTTCGGCCTTCACACGCTCCAGGCACTCGATATCGGGGCATTTTCTCGCATAACAGCCACTGCAAGCGAGTCGGTGATGCAACACCGAATTCCCTGCGCCCCACGGACCATTTCTCACGGGTTCCGTAGGCCCCATAATCGCCAGACATCGAATCCCCATGGCTGCAGCGAGATGCATGGGGCCGGAGTCGCCGCCCACAAAGCAAGAACCGCGCCGAATCAAGGCCATCATTTCCCGAATGCTCGTCGCAGGCGCAACCAAAGGCTGCGTTCTCATGAAAGCCACCACTTCTTCCACCATCTTTTCCTCTCCAGGACCCCAGATGAGGAGAACGTCCCCCATATCAGTCTCATGCCAATGATCCGCGAGTTGCGCAAAACGATCCGGCGCCCAGCGTTTCGTCACCCACCCGCCCCCGGGATGGATGACCAACAAGGGGCGACCGTCCTCGTGCCCCACGCTCTTCAGGCATTCTTCCGCCTGCTCCCCTTCATGCTGCGTTTCATGGAGAGGAAAACGGTAATTCTCCTTCAACGGAATCGGCAAACCCAGCGGATCGAGAAGCGATAAATTCTTCTCCACCACGTGGTGAGGATTTTTCGGGGGCACTACGTGATGCGTCGTAAAAAGTACGTTCATCCCTTCTCTGCAATAACGATGTTCGAACCCGATGCGAACAGGCGCTCCCGACGCCCACGCCAAAAAACCGCTTTTGATCAGCCCCTGAGCGTCGAGGGCCACGTCGGCGCCAACATTCCTCACGGAGAGCAGGTCGCGTCTGAGGGCAACGAATCCACCGGAGAGTAAATTTTTACGCCACCTCTTGGTATCAATGGTCAAGATTTCATCGATACCCGGATTTCCGAGAAGAACTTCTCGCGGGGCAGGCTCGACCGCCCAGGTGATATGAGAATCTGGCCGCGCATCCTTGATGGCCGCCGCCAGGGGGAGGGTATGAACGACGTCACCTATCGCACCCAGGCGGATGATGAGGAATCGCTCACCCATCCGGGCCCGTTCTCCCGATGTTCTTGCCGTCTACTCGCCACTTCTCCAGAACCGGATTCAGGGAATCCACTCGCATCCATTTATACCGATAGCCTTTCCCCTGGATGCTCACCCGCTCTCCCCCTCGAATGTCGCCAGGAGTTCATGGGGCTCCACTACCGTCGTTCCCGCCTTCATCACCACCAACCCCGCCGCGCGATTCGCGAGTTCCGCCGCCTCGCACATCGAGGCTCCCGCTGCCAGGGAGAGCGTGAACGTCGCAATCACCGTATCCCCCGCCCCGGTCACGTCGAGCACCTGATCCGAGCCATAGATGGGAATATCAGTCCTTGGGGTATCCTTTTCAAAAAGACTCATCCCCTTGTCTCCCCGGGTGAGCAAGATCGCCCGCGACCCCGTTTTTTCAAGCAGAGAAGTTCCTGCCTTATCGAGACGCTCCTCATCGGGCCAATACCCCAGCAAACCCGCCACTTCCTCCTCATTCGGCGTAATGGCCGTGACCCCCAGAAACGAACCTCCCGCATAGCGGCTGTCTACCGTGACGATGAATTCGGCAGGCAATTTGCGGAGCGCCTCCTTGACGCCTTTCGTCACGACGCCCAGGCCGTAGTCTGAAATCAAGAGAGCATCCAGGCCGTCATTCGCCAACTGCTCGATTTCACGAACTAACCGGGATTCGAGGCTCTCGCTCAATCCCAGCTTCTTTTCGTGGTCCACGCGGATCACCTGCTGGCGCTTGGTGTTTCGGCCCCCCGCCATCACGCGCGTTTTCGTGGGGGTGATGCGTTCGGGATCCGCCAACAACAGTCCGGTATCGATTCGGCATTTTTCCATTGCGCGGCGGAGTTCCTCGCCCGCTTCATCGGCCCCCAACGCGCCGATGGCCCGCACGTTTCCGCCCAGGGCCGCCGCGTTCATCGCCGCATTGCCCCCTCCACCGGGTACGACCTCGCGGCGGATGAAATCCAGGACAAGTACCGGCGCTTCGCGGCTGATGCGAGAGGTGGCGCCATGGATGAATTCATCCGCGATGAAATCCCCCAGCACCGCCATGCGCATGGACGAGAATCTTTGAATATATTCCTTGAGTGGTGAACTCATGCTAGTGATTCCCGACTTCGTTCAGGATGATTTCCACCGCATGATAGGCGTCTTGCGCCACGAAATCGGGCCGGCGGGGCCACTGCGCACCGCGAAGTTCTCTTTCTCCCCGGCCATACCCTGAGAGCACAAGGCCTGACTTACAACCCGCACGCCAGCCTGCCTCCAAATCGGAATACTTGTCCCCCAGCATGACGGATTTTTCCAAGTCGACGCCGTGCTCCGCCGCTGCTTTCAAAATCATTCCCGGATAGGGTTTCCGCATCTGGCAGTCGAGCGCGTACCCGGGGTCGTCTCCGTTCGGGACGTGCGGGCAATAATAGATGGCGTCGAGCCGCGCGCTTTTGCCGCCCAGCTCTTCCTGAAGTTTGCGATGCACCTTATCGATCATGATTTCAGGGAAGTAGCCTCGCGCCACGCCGGCCTGATTCGTGATCAGGATAGCCAGCCATCCCGCCTCGTTCACCTTACGGACGGCCGCCGCCGCCCTGGGTAGCAGTTCATACAAGTCGAGGTGAGTGACGTAGCCCACGTCACGATTCAGGGTGCCGTCCCTGTCAAAAAATACCGCCGGTTTCTTTGCAGCGCCTGTCTCAGTTCCCATCCCTGTCGACCCCCGGTTTTTCGTTCAGCAGCTTAACGGCTTCGCTCGCCACTAGCTCGGGCGAAATCCGCTTCATGCAGTCGTGATGGCCGAGTGGACACGTTCTCGCAAAGCATGGGCTGCATTCGAGTCCCCTGTGAATGATTCTGTTCCAAGTCCCTCTCGTGCCTGTTCGACGATAGTCCGTGGGTCCGAACAGCGCAATCGTCGCTGTCCCGGCGAGCGCGGCCACATGGAGCGGACCCGTATCGCCTGAGATGAATACATCCAGACGAGACAGCAAAGCGGGCAGCGTATCCAGGGTATCTTTTCCGGCCAGATTCACCGCCCGCCCCCCGGACGTCTGTTCCAATTTCCCCGTGAGGGCCAACTCATCCGGCCCGCCCAATATGAAAACCTGCGCCCCCTCGCGATCGACGAGCCGGTGAATAAGTGTTGTGAAATGTTCCAGCGGCCACATCTTGGATTCACCGAAAAAAGCCCCGGGATGAATTCCCACCATTGGCGCATCTTTCCCCGTACGATGCGGTTTCAGCAGATTTTCCGCGAATTCTTGCGCCTTCGGTTTGATGCAGAAATCGTCAACCCCAGTCCGGGTTTCATATCCTTGCGCCTCAAGAAGGTAAAGATACCAATCCACCAAATGAGAAATATCTCTCGGAGGCGCCACACTGCTGGTCAAAAGCCAGCCCCGACTATCGCTCCCATACCCGATTCGCCGCCTTGCTCCTATCCATTTCGCCATCAGGGCCGCACGAAAGCTATTGGGCAAAACCCACGCATAATCCACCGTCTCGTTTCTTAACATCCTCCTCAAGGAAAAGAAGCTGCTCCACTTTCCTCCATCGAGAGACAAGACCCGATCGATCCAGGGAAAGCAGCGGAGCAATCCGGCAGTCCAGGGACCTGCCGCCGCCGCCACCCTCGCCCCAGGGTGCGCTCTCCTCAGGGATGCAAAAAAAGGAGCGGACATGGCCGTATCACCAATCCATGTAGGCGTCACTACGAGGTGCAACTCCTCCCGATTGGCATCGCCGGACAAACTCGATTCCTCCCCGATGCGTTTCCGCACCTTGAGTCACGGGGAAATAGAACGAAAACAGCCCTTTTTTCAACGCTATCAACCGGTGTAATGGGCGTCAATGAGCATAAAAACACGTTTTGCATTCCTGCAAACGCTCATATAGTGTGATGCAAGTGTATCGAGTGCCCGTCTCCCAGAGGAATCCCCTTGAAAACACTGCACCGATATATCCTGGGTGAATTGGTGTCCTATCTGCTCATATCCTTGTTTTTCCTTACATTCGTGCTCCTGCTCCACAGAATGTTTCTATTCACAGATTTGGTGGTGAACCGCGGTGTGCCAATTTCCATCGTGGCGCAATTTCTTATCGCCGCCCTGCCCGTTTTGCTTCTTGTTACCCTGCCCATGTCCACCCTGATTTCGAGCATCATGGTATTCAGCCGACTCTCGAGCGACAGCGAATCCCTGGCGATGACCGCCTCCGGCATGACCTTCCACTCACAACTCATCCCCGTGGGAGTGGTGGGGATAGCCACCGCCCTCCTGAGCGGATTCCTCATGATGTTCGGGCTTCCCTGGAGTCAAAACACCACTTTGGAAGTCCGCCAACAGATGCTCCATAGTCGAGTCGCTACATTCGACCTTCGAGAGCAGGTTTTTCATGACGGTTTCGATGGAATCATGTTCTACGTGCGAGAAATCGAACCGTCGGGCAAGGTGATGAAAGGCATTATGATTTCAGATACGAGAGAGGCCGGGACGAATCGGGTCATTTTTGCCGATCGTGGCCGGCTGATAAAATCCACCACATCTCCGAAAGTATGGTTGCGCCTCGTCAGAGGAACTGTCCATACGGTCAGCAAACCCGAGAAGGTCTCCAGTAAGAAAACTGGCGCGCAGGATGACTCTCTCCTCGCAAGAAACAATTATCAAATCGCGCGCTTTGAGCGCCACGACCTCAATTTTGATCTTACGAAATCTATCGGAAAAACAAAGGCGCTTCGCACAAGCCTGCGAGCTTTTCCGTTCCATGAGCTTAGAAACAAACTAACAGAACACGAGCCCGGAACAAGCAGGTACAACGCCATTCTCGTGGAGTTGCACAAGAAATTCGCGGTGCCTTTCACCTGCCTCATTCTGGCGTTCCTGGGGGCACCTCTCGGCGTACAGAACAGACGATCGGGACGCCACGGCGGTTTTGCCCTGAGCCTGGGTGTTCTGATCCTTTATTACCTGCTCGTCACCTTCACGGAGGGAGTGGCGGAAAGCGGGCAAATCAGCGCTGCCGTCGCCGTCTGGAGCCCGAACGTATTATTGGCCCTACTCGCGGGATACATGGTACGAACCGCTGGCTTGCTCTACGCCATCGACATCCGGGGTTTGCTTCTCAAACCGTTTTCCCTCTTTCACCGAAGCAAATCATAAATTCCCGCCATGACCATACTGAGCCGATACATCACGAAACAATTCTTGAGAATGTTGGTTCTATGCCAGTCGGGAGCCATCACTCTCTTCCTCACCGCGGAGTTTATCGAACGCATCGATGATTTTATCGAAGAGAATGCAGCCGTAAGCGACGCAACCCTGTATTTCCTATATAAAATACCCCATCTCGTTTTTCTCTCCGTTCCGCTCACCGTGCTGCTGGCGAGCACATTCACGCTGATTCTTTTCTCCAGAGAAAACGAGGTTCTCGCCATGCGCGCAGGGGGCTTAAGTCTCTACCGAATCATAACGCCAATCCTGATCGCATGCCTGGGAATCAGCTTCCTCACCTTCCTGGCGAATGAATACATCGTTCCATTCGCCAACAAGCGCGGAGAATACATACGGCGGGTCAAGATCCAGAAAACCGGCTTACACACGCATACACAGAGAGACAAAATCTGGTATCGCTCGGAAAACAACACGATCTGGCAAATCACACACTACGATCCATCTTCGGAAAAAATGAGAGGCATTACCCTGTACCGATTGGACCCGCAAAACCGCTTAACGCAACGTATTGACGCGACCGAGGTGGTTTGGCTTCCTGCAGAACAACATTGGGAATTCCACAAAGGCGTGATCCACGACTTTGCAGGCGGGGGAAAAATCAAACAAGAAACCTTTGAAAAGAAAGTGTTTCCGCTTGCGGAAAAACCGAAAGATTTCAAGGAAACAGGCAGAAACCCGGAGACAATGAATTATCAGGAACTCGGTCGCTACATTGAAAACTTGCGAAAAAGCGGCGTTAACGCCACCCGTTACATCGTAGATATGTGGGCTAAAATTTCTGCTCCGTTCATCAGTTTCGTGCTGGCCATCGTGGGTGTGGCTTTCTCCATTCGAAGCAGCAGAAGCGGAGGAGCCGCCCTGGGAGTCGCCATCGCCATCGCTATCGGCGCCATCTACCTCGTACTTTTCCATGCAAGCCTATCGTTCGGACACGCCGGACGCCTCCCGCCTATCCTGGCGGCCTGGGGGCCAAATGCGATTTTCCTCGCGGGAGGGGCTTACTTTCTCGCCTCCATAAAGGGATAAGGCGCCAGTTCAGGACGAAAATGCGCTTTTCTCGATCAAACCAGCCAAATTCATCTCGTCATCAATCTTCATCACCACCCGAAGAACACGAAACGGCGCTTCACGCAACAAAGGAGACAGCTTTGCCGCATCTTTCTCCGTCGTGAGAATGAAATCGGCCCCGGCCTTCTGCAGCGACGCAACGAGCCGCACGCCATCCGCCAACGCGTAATGGGCATGATCCGGATATTCGTGATGCACGACGATCTCGATATCCAGCGATTCAAGCATCTTCTCGAATCCATGCGGATTCCCCAGGCCGCTGACAGCAACGACCCTGGCGCCTTTCAATTCATCCGGTGCGCCCGTTATCTCGCCTCGAGAATCAAGGAACGCATCGGGCTCAAGGTGGCCTGTGAACATCGGGATATCCGGGATGAGAGACTGTATATTCTCTCTTGTACGGTCGGCGCATTCGCCCGTTATTAAAATGGCGTCTGCACGCCTCAGGGCCGAAACCGGCTCCCGGAGGACACCTGCGGGAACCACCTTGCCGTTTCCAAAAGGACAATCTCCTCGCAAAGCCACCACGTCCACATCCCGATGAAGCGCCATGTGTTGAAACCCATCGTCGAGCACGATAACGTCCGCCTCGAATTCCTCGACCGCCTTTTTTGCGACAAACGAACGTTCCGCACCCGTTAAAACGAGGAGGCCGGGATAGCGGCGGGCAAGCATCGCCGCTTCATCAGCGGCCGGTGGCGCGTCCATCAAACGCCCCTTCCCATCGCCCACAACCATCACATCCTTGGGTCTTCCGCCATAGCCCCTGCTCACCACAGCGGGCTTCCGGCCTTTCAAGGCCAGTTTTTCCGCGAGCCAGGCGACCGTGGGCGTTTTCCCCGTCCCCCCCAAGGTGATGTTGCCAATCGAAATGACAGGTACGGGAATTTTCGAGACACCGGCCTTCCCGGATTCATAACGACGGCGACGGCGCGCCATGACGGCGCCATAGAGACTTCCCAGAGGGCCGAGGCTCCTCGTCAATACACGAGACCAGGCCGGGGATGAGGGATTGCCCTCCCAGGCCTGCAGGATTCCGCTTCGAAAACTCATGCGGCACCCTTATCCGATCCCGCCAGGACTTGAACGATGTATTCCGCGGTACGCTCGGAAGCGCCCCGGTTGTTCTGCACCACCCGGCGGGCCGCCTCACCTGCGAGATTCCGCAATTCCGGATCGTTCAGCCACTTCATGACGGCCGTCTCCAGATTCTCCCGCCCGCTCAGTTGAATCGCACCGCCTTGTTTCACCATCTCGCATGTCACCTCGGCGAAATTCTCCATGTGGGGGCCGCACAGGCATGGCACCGCCCAGCGCGCCGCTTCTATCGGGTTCTGACCGCCATGGGGAATAAAACTTCCGCCGATGATCGCCATTGCAGCGCACCCATACGCATCCGCCAGTTCACCCATCACATCCAGGATGACTGCTTGATGCTCGCCATCCTTATCTTTTACCTGGCTCCACCTCACGGGAGAGATGCCGGCGTCTTGCAGGTCCGCTTCCACCTGGGCCACCCTTTCCAGATGGCGGGGCGCGAGGAGGAGTCCTACACCCGGCATTTTGCGATCAACGGATACCAACACCTCCCCAATCAGTTTCTCCTCCCCCGGGTGCGTGCTGCCGGCCACGATGACGTGTCTGCACGCGCCAAGACCATACGCTAGATGCGGGGATTCCTTCGGCGGCGCAGGGGTATCATATTTCACGTTCCCCGAAACCCGCACGGAAGTCGCACCCAAATCCAAAAACCGTTCGGCGTCCCTTTCCCCGCGCGCCAGCACGTCCGTGAAACGCTTGAGGAGCGAAGAAAAGAAAAACTGAAAGCGCTTGTACTTATGATACGACCGCTCGGAAAGCCGCCCGTTGACGATGGATACGGGAATATCCTGTCTTGCCGCCTCCGCCACGAGATTCGGCCATATCTCCGTCTCGATAAGCGTGATCATCGACGGCCGGATGCGTTTCAAGGCGGAGCGGATAATCAAAGGGAAATCCAGGGGCAAGTAGATGAGTTGCTCCAGGCCTGAGATTTTTCCGGCTTCGTTTCTGCCTGTTGGCGTCACCGTGGAAAGGACAATCCTGAGCCCCGGCTTTTTTTTCAAGAGCGCAGGCACCAAGACGGCGGCCACGCCCACTTCCCCCACGGAGACGGCGTGCAGCCAAAGACGCCCCCCCTCCGCATCGGGCAACCCGGGCAGAAACCCGAACCTTTCACGAACCGCCCGCAAGTCGAACCCACGAATCCACAGGCGAACCAGAAAATACACGAGCAATACAGGTGAGATGAGAAGAATGACGACATTGTAGAGAAACAGCATGAGCGGTTACGTCCTCGCCGTGTTCTTCAGGTGGTACTGCGCCTCCTCATTCGCATGAATGAGCCGCCTTTCGATTTCTGCGCGCCTCCCCTCCAGCACTCCCTTATCCCGGGTTCGCGGCACTTCCAGAGGCTCTCCACAACAAACAGCGATTCTCCCGAACGGCAGTGGCAAAATCGTCTTGTCCCACGTGGGGATGGTAAAGAAGCGCGACGCCGCAAAAGCGACCGGGCAAATCGGATATCCCGTGAGGCTCGCCAAAGATATGATACCCATTTTCACTTTCTGAGGCGGGCCCTTCGGGCCATCCGGCGTGATGACGAGTTGGTGTTCCCCTTGTTTCGCCACCCTGATCATCTGCCGAACCGCAGCGGTTCCACCTTTATCCCTTCCATCCAGCGCTGCGGAAGAGCCTCTCACACAATGGGTATCGAGCCGCGACATCACCTGGGCGAGCAATTCTCCGTCGCGGCTTCTGCTCGCCATGCACGTGCGGTGAGAATGATACGTATTAAAGAAGCAAGGCAGCCCCAAATGATGATGCCAGAGCGCCCAGATAAATTTCTGGTTGCGCCTCCGCTCTATTTTTTCATTCGATTCCGTTTTCGGAACGATCATCGACGAGGTGGCATACACCGCCTTCAGATAACCCGCGATGACCATGCCGCCCAACCACGCCGAAAGCGGCGCATCGGGGTCCCGGCCCCATTCATCATAGGCGATTGAATCTTCATTCATGCAAAGCGTCCTGCGCCTCGTAACCGAGTTCCGCCGCGATATGCGCCGCGGCGCATTCATAGGGGTTCATCCCTTCCAGTGTGTTTTGAATCCTCTCGAAAGCCCTGACTTGCCTTGCTCTCACGTCATCATCCATGAGCACTTCCCTCAAGGCATCCGCAATGGGCTGCGCGCGCACCTGTTTCTGGCACAACTCGGGAACCGCCTCATAGCCGGACAACAGATTCGCCAGGCTGATATAGTCCACTTGCAACAAAAAATACCTGACCAGCGAATAGAAAAAGATATCCCCGGCATACAGAACCACCATCGGCACACCCAGGAGAGCCGTTTCGAGAGAAGCCGTACCGCTCGCCACGACTACGGCGTCGGCCGCGCGAATGACTTTTGCTGCATCACCCCTCACGGCTCGTATCTCGATGCCGGACGACTTCAGACGGTTCGCAACGTATCCATCCGGCAGGGAAATCGCCTCTGAAATCAAAAAGCGCAGCCCCGGTGATTGCGCATGGATAATCTTCAGCGCATCCACCATGGCGTCCACGTGAGAGTCGATTTCCTTGAGGCGACTGCCCGGGAGAAGCGAAATCACCTTATCGCTCATCGATATGCCCAGCGAGAGCCGGGCGCTTTCTTTCGAGGGCGCATCTCGAAGTTCGTAAGCAATAGGGTTGCCGACGAACATGGCTTTTCCGCCCAATTCGTTAAAAATTCGGGGCTCGAACGGAAATATGTTCAGGGCCAGATCGAAAACATCCGCAATGGTCCGGGCGCGGCCCTTCCACCAGGCCCATACCTGGGGGGTGATGAAATATATGCATTTGGGCGGATTTGGCAGTTTGCGCACCGCGCGCGCGCACGAAAGATTAAAACCCGGATAATCGACAAAAATCACAGCCTTCGGCTTGTGATCCTGGATCCTCCGCAACAAATCTTTCTTGATTTTTTTCAATTTGGGGTAGATGCGGGGAATGCCGGCGAAACCGACAATGGATATCTCGCCGATATCATGGAGAATCTCCACGCCCGCCTCGGCCATCAATTGCCCACCCATCCCGGATAGACGGAGGTTCGGCACCCTCTCGGCAAGCGCTTTCACCAGATTCGCGGCGTGAACATCTCCGGATTGCTCTCCGGCGAGCACCATGACGTCATTCGTCGAGCGCTCATCCGAGCTCATTTTCCGACCAGCCGACAACGATGATGCCCGTTGCCTCGGCTTCCCGTATCAAGCGTTCGCGATCGATAAGAAAAGTCCGCTCCGCCTCCAGGATCAACGCCGAAGCGCCACCCTCGCGCATCACCTGCAAGGTTTCGGGCCCCACGGTGGGAACATCGTAGCGCATGTCCTGATCGGGACGGGCCACCTTGCATACAACGGCCCCTTTCCCGGCGAGAGCGCATCCCCTGCGAATCGCCTCGTTCGTACCTTCGATACCCTCCACGGCAACCACCGTTCCCTTGTGAACCACCAGCGTCTGGCCGATATCCAGCGTTGCAATGCTCCGGGCCATCTGGAACGCATATTCCGCGTCTTTCCGTTGATTTTGGCGCAAGTTTTTTTTCGTTATGCTCCCGCGCGGTGTGATGAGATGATCGAGATACTCCGTCTGGGGCATCACTTTCATCCCGTTTTCTTCCACAAACTCAATTACGGCATCCATGACCGTTGCATCAGCCGTATTCTTGGCATTCTTCATGAAGCGCAGGACTGTCAAATCGAAGCGCCAGGATTGAAACAAGATACTTTTCTCCACCTTTCCCACGAGCCCTATCTCTCCAACATTCTCATCACTGAAAAACCGGATGATTTTATTCGGCTGGGTGGGAGGGATGTGAACTACGGAATCCGCCTCATTTGATAATGTTTCCTTGACCTCAGCGGACAAAGCCACCACGGACACGTGCTTGCCCCGTTTCTTCGCACTGGAAACAAACTCGGATGACAGACTGCCCGAACCTGCGACGAGGCCAATTCTTCCCAGGGAATTCGGCATGGCAAATTTTAGTGGGTTGAGGGCATGGTGCTTTTCAGCATATCTACGATACGCAGGGCAATATCCAAAGACCGCAATTCTCTCTCCGGATCGGAAACAACATCCTGGAGCTGTATCGATTGCAGGAAATGCCGCAATTCCAACTTGAGTGGATTGCCTTTGTGGACAAACACTCTTTCCACCTGGAATTGTTCGCGGTACTTGAGTTCCTCTCTCGTCAACTGATGCTCACTCTTCGCCTGGCGGTGGATCCTGAGCTCCTGGTCCGCATAATCGAGTGTAATGAACGCGTCCGGTTGTGATACGGATAGCGTCCTGATCTTGTTCTGCGTCACCCGGCTTGCGGTAAGGTTCGCCACGCATCCACCTGCAAAACCAATCTGCACATTCGCCACGTCATCCCGGTCAGAGAGGACGCTTGCGCCGGTTGCCGAAAGCAAATCAATCTCCTCATCCACCAACCGCAAAACGATGTCGAGATCGTGAATCATCAAGTCGAGCACGACGCCGTCTTCCTTCACTCTCGGCGAGAAGGGGCCCAGCCTGCGGCATTCAATCAGGGTGGGCGCATCCAAAATGTTACCCAACTCCTGTACGGCTCCGTTGAATCGCTCCACATGGCCAATGTGAAGCACCAGATTGTTTCTGGTGGCCAGGTCAAACAGTATCCGGGCCTCTTCCATCTTCGTGCAAACGGGCTTTTCCACCAACGCATGAACGCCATTTTCGAGGAAGATCCGGGACACTGCAAAATGCTGCATGGTGGGAACAGCGATGGTAACCGCATCTACCCGACCGATCAGATCTGTGGGATCTGAAAACGCTTCCGCCCCGAATCTATCTGCCAATTCTCGGGCGCGGCTCGGCACCAAATCGCATACAGCTACCAGATTCGCGCCCAATAGTTCAGAAAGCGCAGCTACATGGTAACTTCCCATATGGCCGACACCGACGACGCCAACTCGCAGTGAATCCAGCATGGGCCTTTAACCTCTTAAAAAACCTACTCTTATACGCGGCCTTGATAAATGCCATTCTTCGAATTGCGCACGAATTCTACCACGGAACGGATTTCCGCTCCTAACGGCGCTTGCGCTTCCATTTTCTCTAATTTCTGAGCCATCGTACCAGGCTCATCGAAAAGAATTCCATACACACGCTTTATTTCCGCTCTCACTTCGGCCGAAACGCCCCTTCTGCGCAAGCCGACCACATTCAGTCCAACCACACGAAATGGAGCACCCGCCATCTTGACGAAGGGAGGCACATCTTTCCTCACCGCAATGGGACCTACCAGTATCGCCCCTTCCCCAACCCGCATCCGCTGATGCACGCCGATGAAATTGGAGATGAAGCTATTGTCCCCAACTTCCACATGCCCTCCCAAGGAGCAATGGTTCACCAGAATCACCCCATCGCCCACGCGGCAATCATGGCTCACATGCGCGCCGACCATGACGTAGCACCCACTTCCGATCACCGTATTCTGACCCGAATACATCGAACGATGAATCGTCGCCGTCTCGCGGATAATCGTACCCGCTCCGATTTCAACCCCGCCCGAGTCCGACTGCAAATCAACAACCTGCGCTTCCAAGCCGATGACGGCATTCGGAAAAATCCGGCACCCCTCCCCTATTACGGCAGGACCCTGGATGGTTGCGTTTTGTCCGATTTCGCATCCGTCTCGAAGAATCACATCGGCGCCCACGAAAGCGCCCGGGCCGATTTTCAAATCCTGCCCGAGTTGCGATTCCGGATGGATATGAGAAGTGGGGGCTATGTCGCTCAATTTTTATCGTGCACGGGGAGTGGCGTAAGCAGTGAAAACACCTTCGGCGGCTATTTGACCCCCTGCAAATGCCCGCCCTTCGAACTTCCACAAAGTCCTTCTGTTTTTCAGGAGTTTTGCGTGCAACTCCAACAAATCGCCGGGTACAACGGGACGCCTGAATTTTACCTGCTCGATGCCCGTGAAGAAAAATTCAGCCTCCGGCTCGGCCAATTTCAACTCGAACAGGCAAATCAAACCGGTCTGCGCCAACGCTTCGATTATCAACACACCCGGCATGATGGGATTACCAGGGAAATGCCCTCTGAAAAAAGGTTCATCAATCGAAATTTTTTTCTGGGCTACGACAGAATTTTCTTCCGTGTCGATATTCGTTACCTGATCGACGAATAGAAACGGATCTCTATGCGGGATTAGTTCCTGAATCCGCTGACTATCGATCATGATTCTAATTCACCAATCTTTCTTTCGAGTCGATTTACTCTTTTCGAGAGCCTTGGCAAATTCTTCAATACCGCAATTCGCCTACGCGCATCGCGAATTTCCGTCGCCGGAAAGTGCATATATGTTTTCCCGCCCTCCAGACTATTCAGCACGCCGGAATTCGCACCCAGCTTGGCGTCATCACCAATTTCGACATGATCCGCCACCCCGACACGCCCACCCATCATGACGCCCCGTCCGATCGTCACACTACCCGCAATGCCCACCTGGCTCGCTAGTATGCAATCCTCCCCAATCACGACGTTGTGCGCTATTTGGACCTGGTTGTCGATTTTCGTGCCACGGCCGATTCTCGTTTCCGTGAGCGTGGCCCGATCAATCGTAGTGTTCGCCCCGATTTCGACATCATCCTCGATGACAACCGTGCCCGTCTGCGGGTATTTGAAAAAACGTCCCTCCTCATCGGGAATATATCCAAACCCATCCGCCCCTACGACGACTCCGGCATGGAGGGTCACCCGCGCTCCGATTTCCACATCAGCGCACAAAACACAATTCGGATGTATGAAACACCCCGAACCGATGTTCACGTTTTCGCCGACATGCACACCCGCCCCGATATATGAACCGTCGCCCAGCACAACACCACCGGCGAGGGACGCGAACGGGCCTACATATACACCGTCACCCAGGCGCGCCGTATCGGAAATTCTGGCGTCGTCATCAATTCCCGGCTGGAATTTTCGAGGTGGTCGAAACAGCGATACCGCACGAGCGAAAGATAACCGGGGGTTACTGGTGGAAATAGACGGGCGATTGGTTTCCATACCCTGGGGAACGATGAGGGCGCCTGCGTTGGAATGCGTACTCAGCTTTTTCGCCGAATCAATATAGCTTAAATCCGTTGGCGTGGCCTTTTCATACTCGGCCACGTCGTGTAAGTCTACGTTACCGTCGCCGGTAAGTTCCCCGCCGAGCAGATTTGCGATGTCTGCGAGAAGCATTTTATTTCTTCTTCTGGTCGTATAGCTTGATCACCCTCTCAGTTAGATCCACTCCCGGGTTAAAGAACAAGACACCGCCAGAGGCTTCGTCTACAATGACATCCAAACCTTCTTGTTTCCCTAGTTCCTCAACGATGACACGAACTTCCTTCAAAACCGTATTAGTGGCGGTTCTTCCGCGATCCTGAAGGTCTCGTTCGCTCTCTCGCACCAATCGTCTCAAGTTGTCCTGCTCACGCGCGAACTCCCTTTTTTGAGACCTCAAGTCGAACGCCTTGCGCTCTTTTTCTTCCTGGCGCCAAATTGCGCTTTTCTGCTCAATCTCCAATTGCAACTCCCGTACTTTTTTCGCAATTGCAGCTAAATCTTCGCGCCTCTTTTGAATCGTGGTTTGGAGCCTCTTTTTCTCCCTTTCCAATAACGACCGCGCGGTCCGCCCGCCTTTTGAAGTTTGTAAAACGCGCTGAATGTTTACGACGCCGTATTTCGCATTCGCAGATTCCGCGTGACCTGCATAGGCGAAGGCGAGAAGCACCGGAAATATCAAAATACATAGGCCATGCCGCCTCACTTCAAACATCCTCCTCATCAAAATCAAAGGCAAATCGACACGCGCGATCCTAGAACGCGGCTCCGATTCCCAAGTGTGCTTCCCTTCTGCGCTCATTCTCTTTTCTGTCCAGTTTGTATCCGATATCGAGCCGCATGGGGCCGATTGGCGTTATGATGCGCAGGCCGATTCCTGCACTGTATCTCAATTCCCCGAAATCAAAGGCACTATCCTCATCCCAAATGTTTCCCATATCAAAGAAAACCGCAACCTGTGTCGGGCCAATGAAAGGATGCGTCAATTCAGCTGAGCCGAGAGCGGCGGAGAAGCCGCCGATGGCTTCGCCCTGCGGATCCTTCGGCCCCAAATCGCTGGAAGTAAACCCTCGAACGGTGTACCTTCTGGTGGCGTACAAACGACGGAACGCGGGCGCTTCGCCATCCAGCGGTTCGACGTAGCGAACATTGCCCCTCAAACTCAAAACCAAATCCCGTAAAACGCGGATTCGGAAACGCTCGCCGATGTTATGATATTGCCTGAACTCTGCTTCCGCGGTGAGAACGTCGACGTTTCCACCCAGCGCCGATGAAGAAATCGTTGAGGCGATGCTCCAGTAAGTGCCATCCGTCGGGAAAATGGGTCTGTTCAGGCTATCGTAGACCAGCCTCGGGATGATGCTGCTTTCGAGGAAAGTCTCCCCTTCCTGCTCAAGAATCGTGGATATCGCCGTGGTGGATACATTGCTGATTTCCGATTCCGCGATCTCATAGGAGAGGAAACCCCTCAGGAATTCCTGAAATTCCTTCCCGACCGTTATCCGGGCGCCCTGCTTTTCGTTGTCGAAAGTCTCATACTCCTGATCGACAAAAAATAGGCTTCCTCCAAGCGAGTAGCCGGAGTCCCGGAAATTAGGGTCGAAGTATTCCATTACCAAATCAAAACGCTGGGAAGAAATTCTGGTGAACAAGGAGCCTACCAGGCCCTTGCCGAACAAATTCGCTTCTCGCAATTCGCCTTGCCCGTAAAACCCTTCGTCGCTATTGACGCCGAGGCCGCCCGTTATGGAGCCGGTCGGCTTTTCCTTCACCTCAATTTCGACATCGAGGATTTCATCGTTGCCGGGACGCCGTTTTTCAACGACCTTCACCGTTTCGAAATAGTTCTTGCGTCTCAGACGCTGACGCGTCAACTCCAATCCTCTTGCGCTGTACAAAGACCCTTCGATAACGCGAACGTTGCGGCGAATCACGTTCTCGCGAGTGCGGGTATTGCCTGTTACCGCCACTTTCCCGATGTATACCCTTCGCCCTTTGTTGATTCGTACCGTGATGTCGACCGTTTTCTTCTTATCGTCCGTTTTCGTGAAACTGTTCACATCCACGAACGCATAGCCTCGGTTGGAAAATTGATTTGTTATCTTTCGCACATCCGAGAGCAGGCGGGATTTGTTGAAAATATCGCCGACGAAAACGAGCATTTTCCGACGAATCTCTTCTACGGGGATGACGTCCTCCCCGCCGCGGACCTCGACTTTGGCGACTCTATACCGAAAGCCTTCACGGATGGGAATCGTTATATCGATGCGGTTCCTCCCCCGGTCCTCGCGAATGACGGGCTGGCTGACCTGAACTTTGGCGTAGCCACGGCTCTCGTACAGCAAGCGAATCCGCACCAAGTCCCTCTGTAGTTCTTCTTCGTTGAATATCCCCGAACTCGTAAGGAAAGAGAAAAAGCCCTTTTCGCTGGTTTCAATGGTCTTGAGCAATTCTCGTTTGGAGACGTTCTCGTTACCTTCGAAATGAATCGAGCCGATGCTGACGCTTTCACCCTCATCGATCACCAGGGTGACGGCCACCGTATTCAAGCCGCTTTCCTTGAGAACCGCTTCCACGCGCGCGAAATAATAGCCGCTATCCTGATAGAGTTTTCTTACGTTACGGACACTTTCTTTCAGAATGGATTCGTTGACGATGGTCTGGACCTTCACCGTCATGTGCTCGCGGATTTTATCGAGTTCCAGGCTGCTGTTACCGATAATTTCGATCTTGTTGATCGTGGGTTTTTCGCTGAGTTGATATATCACGCGGAGCCCCCCTTCAAGAGGCTCCACCTGAACTCTCACATCCCGGAAGAATCCCAGTTTGTATATGGCCCGGACATCCGCGCGGGTTTGCCGAACCAATTCCGTGTTGGTGTAGTTTTTTCCCTCTTTGAGCTTCACGTAGAAAAGAACGGTGGAACGATCGACCCGGCGATTCCCTTTGACTTCAATGGCCCGTATCGTGATGGCCGGTGAGGTTGACTGTCCTGTCGCCTCATGCGGAACGGCAACAAGAGACAAGACGGCCAAGACGGCGCAGGCCAACACCTTCGCCGCGCAACACATAAGACCACCCCCTGAGGAAAAAGGGGAAACAAGTTTCAATTTTGCAGTGAAACTATAAGTCTTGGACACTGAGCACTTCCGTGTCTTCTTTCAATTCGAATACCAATTCATCCCCAGCCAATTTCGCCAGGATCGTTCCCCCGTCCTGGAATTTGCCGTGCAAAACTTCTTCGCTGAGGGTATCTTCAATGTGTCTTTGGATAACGCGACGCAGAGGCCTTGCCCCATAAGCCGGTTCAAACCCCTGTCTGGCAAGCCAGTCTTTGGCTTCGTTGCTCAGTTCAATCGTCATTTCCTTTTCATTTAGCGTCACATTGACCTTCGAGATTTCAATATCCACAATTTTCAGGATGTCCTCGTGGGTCAACGGCCGGAAGATGATGACATCATCAATCCGGTTCAAAAATTCGGGGTTGAAGGTGCGCTTCAGTTCATCGCGAATGCTGTCCTTCATTTTGTCGAAGCTGAGGCCCGAGTCCACCTTCTGGAAGCCGAGGGATGTCCCTTTTTCTATGGATCGGGCCGCCAGATTCGAAGTCATGATGATGATGGTATTCTTGAAGTCAATATTACGGCCATAGCTGTCGGTGAGCAGACCGTCGTCCATCACTTGAAGTAATACGTGGTAAACATCGGGATGCGCCTTCTCGATTTCATCGAGCAGCACGACGGAGTAAGGCTTTCTGCGAACACGCTCGGTGAGTTGTCCCCCCTCCTCATAGCCGACGTATCCCGGAGGCGCTCCCGTGAGGCGGGAGACGTTGAATCTCTCCATATATTCACTCATGTCAATGCGAATGAGGGAGTTCGGGTCGCCGAACATGAACTGGGCGAGCATTCTGGCCATCTCGGTCTTGCCCACGCCCGTGGGACCCAGGAACAAGAAGCTGCCGATTGGCCTTTTGGGCCCTTTCAGGCCGGCACGCGCCCTTCGAACCGCCTTCGTCATGGCGCGCGTGGCTTCTTCCTGTCCGATGATGTGGCTGTTCAACTCCTCTTCCATGTGGAGAAGACGCTCGTTCTCCACTTCTCCGATGCGCTGCAACGGAATTCCGGTCATCCGGCTGACCACATATGCCACATCATCTTCGGTGACATAAGGTTCCTCATTCGTTTGACCCGCCTCCCATTCAGTTTTGAGTTCGTCGAGCCTGCTTCTGTCCTGTTCTTCCTGGTCGCGCAACTCGACGGCCTTTTCAAAATCCTGCCTTTCGATCATGTCTTTTTTCGTGCGAACCGTCTCTTCTATCTGGCGCTGGAGATCCCGTATATTGGTGGGGAAGGTTTCTTTCTCAAGACGTACCTTGCTGCACGCCTCATCAATGACGTCTATCGCCTTATCCGGCAAGAAGCGATCCGACACGTACTGGGATGACAGGCGAACGGCTGAGATGAGCGCATCGTCCGTCAGCTGCGCGCGGTGGTGTTTCTCATACTTGTCTCTCAGACCCTTCAGTATACTGACCGTATCATCCACGGACGGCGGGTCCACCATGACAGACTGGAAACGTCGCTCCAATGCGCCGTTTTTCTCGATATATTTCCGATACTCATCCAGCGTGGTGGCGCCGATGCACTGAATTTCTCCGCGGCTGAGGGCGGGTTTCAGCATGTTCGAAGCATCGATGGAGCCTTCCGCCGCGCCCGCGCCTACCAAAGTATGCAGTTCATCGATGAAGATAATCACATCCTGGCTTTGTGTGATTTCCTTCATGATGGCTTTCAGGCGCGCCTCGAATTGACCGCGATATTTCGTCCCTGCGACCAAAGCGCCCAGATCAAGCTGAACCACGCGCTTGTTGTACAAAATCTGGGGAACTTCTTTCGTGATAATCGACTGAGCCAAGCCTTCGACAATAGCCGTTTTCCCGACACCGGGCTCGCCAATCAAGACAGGGTTGTTTTTCGTGCGTCGCGCGAGAATCTGGATGACGCGCTCTATTTCCTGCTCTCGCCCGATGACCGGGTCGAGTTTCCCTTCTTCGGCAAACTCCGTGAGGTCTCGCCCGAATTCATCGAGCGCGGGTGTCTTGCTCTTCTCGCGAGAGCGCGCAGCCACCGGCTCCCTCAAGAGGTTGATGGTCTGCTCTCGCGTCTGCTGAAGCTTGACGCCGAAGCTGGCCAGGATTTTCGCGGCCAATCCGTCTTTCTCCCGGACAATACCCAACAACAGATGCTCGGTGCCGATATAGTTATGACCCATCAGACGGGCCTCTTCGACGGCGTACTCAAGCACTTTCTTCGCTTTCGGCGTAAACGGGATGTCCCCTTCCACGGGTCCGCTCAAACTCTTGGGCAAATTACGTTCAAGCTCCAGCCGAAGCTGTTTGGGGTCGACCCCCAGCTTCTGCAAAACGGCGATGGCGATTCCGCCCCCGTCCTTCAGCACGCCAAGCAGTATGTGTTCGGTTCCCAGATATTCGTGACGGTAGTGCTCCGCCTCTTCTCTGGCCAGGATAATGACTTTACGGGCGCGCTCGGTGAATCGCTTGAACATACGGCCCTCCTTACTTTTTATTATGAGCTATTTTTCCATCCACCACGGCGATCACACGATCCATTCTTTCCGCCATCGAAGCATTGTGCGTCGCCACCAAAATCGTTTGTCCGCTTCTTTCGTTAATTTCTCGAAGCAATTCAAAAATCGTTTCCGCAGTCGATGAATCCAGATTCCCCGTCGGTTCATCCGCGAGTACTACAGAAGGATTGTTAATTAACGCGCGGGCAATAGCAACCCTTTGCTGCTCACCGCCTGAAAGTTCTCCCGGCCGATGATTCCACCTGTCAGCCAAGCCTATCCGGCTTAACAATTCCTTCGCCTGCTCTTCCACCTCTTTTTTCCGGGCGCCGCGCAGCATCCCGGGTATCATAACATTTTCCAGCCCGGAAAACTCCGGCAACAAATGATGAAACTGGAATACAAAACCCACATACTGATTTCTCAATCGGGCCAACTCGACTTCGGAGCGCTCATGGAGGCTCTTGCCCTCCAGAATCACTTCGCCTTTCGTCGGTCTGTCGAGTGCTCCCAAAATATGGAGCAAGGTGGTTTTCCCCGCTCCCGAGACCCCCATGATGGCCAACATCTCGCCATGCGCAACTTCGAGATCAACTCCGCTCAGAGCCATCACCTCGCCGCTGCCCATGGCGTATGATTTTTCCAGTCCCCTGGTGAAGATGACATGCGTCGACACGCCTTTTGGTGCAGCAGATTCGCTCATCTCCAATGTACCCGAATCAACCATAACGGAGATTTTCTACCGGATCGACGCGAGAAGCCCGCCACGCTGGATAAAGTGTCGCCGCCAAGCAAATAAAAAAAGCAGTGATTGCAGTAACAGAGACATCAAATGGCGTCATCTGCACCGGTAATTTCTCTATATGGTAAACGCTGGGGGGTAGTATGTCCAGACCAAAGGCACGCTCTAAGAAATCCTCAACTATATGGAGATTCCACCCCAGAACGAGGCCCCCACAGGTTCCCAATACAGCGCCTACCAAACCGATAAAGGCGCCTTGCACGAAAAATATTCTTAGAATTGCGCTGCTCGTCGCCCCCATCGACTTCAAGATCGCGATTTCGCGCCCTTTCTCCATCACCACCATGACCAGTGAGCCTATGATGTTGAAGGCGGCCACGACGACGACGAGGAGGAGAAGGATGGTGAGCGTGGTTTTTTCCGTTTTCAGCGCTGAAAAAAGGTTGCGATTCATTTCCTGCCAGGAGCGCGACAAATAGTCGGTAGAGAGAGTTCCCTGAATTTTGCGGGAAATACGCTCTGCCGAAAAAATGTCCTTCACACGCAAATGCACCCCCGTCACGGATTTGCCGAATCCAAAGAATGCCTGGCTTTCCTTCATCGAGATGAACGAGAGGCTGGCATCGTACTGATAAAAGCCGCTGCGGAAGATTCCCACCACCTGAAATTTTTTTGTTCGAGGCACCAGGCCCATCGGCGTAACCACGCCCACGGGGCTGACCATCATCACCGTATCACCCTCTTTGAGGTGCAAGTTCTTCGCGAGCTCGGCCCCGATGATAATGCCGGGCTTGCCTGCGCTGGTATTTCCCAAAATCTTTTTCAGCGTACCGTCCTTCAAGTATCTTCTGATGTCCGTCACGTCGATTTCCCGACCCGGAACAATCCCGCGCACCACCGCGCCCAACACACGGTTCTTGAACGAGAACATCGCCTGCCCGTAGACGAAAGGACTCGCCGCCACTACGCCCTCATGTTTGCGCGCCTTCTGCAGGACATCCTGCCATTTGCGCATCAGGGTAGCCCCTGATTTCGTGATGACAATATGACTCTGCGTGCCCAGTATCTTGTCACGAAATTCCCGCTGAAAACCGGTCATGACTCCCACGACAACGATGAGGGTGGCAACGCCCAGCGCGATGCCCAGTACGGATATCCAGGTCGTGAGCGAGACGAAGGCGAGTTTGCTGCGCGAGCGCAAATGCCTGAAGCCGATGAACAGTTCCGTGGATAATGACATTTTCAGTCCTGGTGTTTGCGCAACAGGGGGAAAAGGATGACGTCCCGTATCGAATGCGTATTCGTCAGCAGCATCGCGAGCCTGTCGATCCCGATTCCCTCCCCAGCCGTAGGCGGCAGGCCGTATTCCAGGGCCGTCAGATAGTCCCAGTCGATCTCATGGGCCTCCTCATCGCCGGCCTCTCGCATCGCTTCTTGTTGCTCGAAGCGCGCGCGCTGGTCGTCTGGATCATTCAACTCCGTGTAGGCATTGGCGATCTCGCGCCCGGCGATGATGAGTTCAAACCGCTCCACGGTATCCGGGTCGTCTTCCCGGCTCTTGGAGAGCGGCGAAAGGGCTTTTGGAAAATCATAGACGAACGTGGGCTGCCTGAGTTTCGGCTCCACCAGTTCCTCGAACAGATACTCCAGGATGTGCACGTGACTCATATCGTCCGGTATGGGATACCCCCTGGGTTCTGCAACTTTTCTGGCGAAAAGCCGGGCTTTTCCATGATCCTCTAACACATCGTCCGGCGCCCCACCTACCGACATTATGGAATCGCGCCATTCATACCGCGCCCAGGGCGCTCGAAACGAGATTTCCTCGTCCCCGTACTTCAGGACGTCATCCCCCATAATCTCCCGGGCCAGCGACCCCAGCATCTTTTCCGTCAACTCCATCAAGTCGTTATAGTCCGCATACGCCATATAGAATTCCAGCATGGTGAATTCGGGGTTGTGCTGGGTGGATATGCCTTCATTCCTGAAATTGCGGTTGATTTCGTAGACACGGTCCATCCCACCGACAACCAGGCGCTTGAGATAGAGTTCGGGCGCCACGCGGAGGAACAAGGGCATTTCCAGGGTATTGTGGTAGGTCGTGAACGGTCTGGCCGTCGCCCCGCCGGCGATGGCCTGCATCATCGGCGTTTCGACTTCGATAAAATTCAGTTCGTCCAGAAAGCGGCGCATCGACTGAATCATCCGGGTGCGCACCCGGAACACCTCGACCACCTCGGGATTTGCGATCAGATCCACATACCGCTGCCGGTAGCGGGCCTCCACGTTTCTGAGGCCATGCCACTTTTCAGGCAACGGCCGCAAACTTTTCGTCAGGAGGCTTATCCGGCGAACCCAGATGGAGAGTTCGCCCATCCTGGTCCGGAACACCCCGCCCTCTGCCCCGACGATGTCGCCGATGTCGAGATCCCTGGCGGATTGAAAAGCCTCCTCGCCGATTTCATTCATCCGGATGAACAGCTGGATCTGTCCCGCTCCGTCCCGCAGGTCGATAAAGGCGACTTTCCCCTGCACCCGCTTGGCGATGATTCTCCCCGCCACGGAAAAACTCGCCTCTTTCGCTTCCTCGAAACCATCCGCAGGCACGTCACGGTATTCCTGGACGATGACGCCTATCTGGTGCGTCGTCGAAAACCGGTTCACGAAAGGGTTGGCTCCCGACGCTCGTATCCCTTCGAGCTTCTTCCTGCGCTGCTGGGTCAAAATATTTTCATCGTCCCGCTCATCAGGCGATGGCGTTGTTTCATCCGCCACGGGGGCGCTCCTCCCATGCTCTCTCTATGTCCATGAAACCGTGATTTCCCCATCCGCATCCATCTGGTTCAGCGGGCGGCGATTACGTGCGCGCATTCGCCTTCTCCTGTATCAACGAGAGGAGATAGGCGTCAATGAACGCGTCGATGTTCCCGTCCAATACAGCGTTCACGTCCGAGCGCTCCACGTCTGTTCGATGATCCTTCACCATCCGGTACGGATGCAGGGTATAGGAACGAATCTGGCTCCCGAATCCGATAGTTTTCTTCATGGCGTGCTGCGCTTCTTTTTCCTCGTCCCGTTTTCGTTTCTCCATTTCGTACAACTGGCCGCGCAGCAGCTTCATGGCCGTCGCGCGATTCTTGTGCTGGCTTCTCTCGTTCTGGCATGAGACCACGATGCCCGTAGGCAGGTGCGTCATCCGCACCGCGGAATCCGTGGTATTCACATGCTGACCGCCGGCGCCCGAACTCCTGAACACGTCGATGCGCAAATCGTTCTCATCGATCTCGATTTCCACGTCGTCCGACACCTCCGGCACGACATCCACGGAAGCAAAAGAGGTGTGTCTCTTCGCGCTGGCGTCGAAAGGTGAAATCCTTATCAAGCGATGTACGCCGACTTCCGCCCGAAGATACCCGTAAGCATAATCTCCCTGGATGATGAGGGTAGCGTTCTTGATGCCGGCCTCATCCCCCCCGAGTATGGAAACGAGGCGCGCCTGGTACCCCTTCTCCTCCGCCCATCTCGTGTACATGCGCAAGAGCATTTCAGCCCAATCCTGGCTTTCGACGCCACCCGCCCCTGCATTCACAGAGAAAATGGCGTTGGATCTGTCTTCCTCGGAATCCATGACCAGGTGGAACTCCAGGCGCTCGATCTCCTTGAAAAGAGAAGAAAGAGCATCTTCGATTTCACTCAGGAGTTCCGACTCGGATGTTTCTTCCATCTGGAGAAGCTGGAGAAGCTCTTTCTGCTCGTTGAGTCTCCCGCTGAGGCTCTCCCAGTTGCGTATTGTTTTTTCTATCGATGCGCGCTTTCTCAGCGTGTTTTGGGCGGCTTCGGGGTCGCTCCAGAAATCCTCTTCTCCGGCGAGTTTATCGAGCCTGGCGCACTCCGCCTCCAGTCGATCGAGGTCAAAGCCGCCCCCGCAGTTCAAGGAGGCGTGCCTCCAGTTGCTCACATTTCTTGCATAATTCTTCCATCTACATCTCCAATCTTTCGAAATCGAACTTCCTGACCCCTCGGCATGGGGTCTGCCTGGACGGTCTAGCTATCATACCACATTCGAGAACTCCGCCTGGAGCGGAACAATAATACCGCCGCCACGGAAAAGAAAGCACAAACATACGCAAATATATCCCCTACCCTGGCGTAAACACTGGGGCCGTCTTTTTTCAGCGAAATGACATCGGCGTGTATCCACTCCTCAAAAAGAGGGCTCCTTGCCCGAATCGCTCCGGTGGGTTCGATGAGCGCGCTGATCCCCGTATTGGCCGAACGAATGATCGGCATGCGGTATTCCACCGCCCGGAACGCCACCATCGACAGGTGCTGCTCGGAAGCCGCCGTTTCGCCGAACCAGGCATCGTTCGTGATGTTGACGAGAAACTGCGCGTTCTGCATCCGCCTCACCACGCGGGGGAAAATCACCTCGAAACAGATCAAGACGCCGAACTTTCCGCCGGCGGCATCAAATATCTCGGGCTTGTCGCCGGGCCTGAACGCACCGATGACCGGCACGAGTTTTTTCACGAAAAACAGCAGTTTGGCGAGCGGGACATATTCGCCGAAGGGAAGCAGGTGCATCTTGTCGTAGCGGCCGGCTTCCCTGCCCTCCGGGCTGAGGAGATAGGCCGAGTTCGTGAATTTCGGACCTTGTTTCACGTCCCGCCTGCCGAGGACGCCGAACAGCAGGTAGGAATTCGTGTCCTTCGCGATTTGGCGGAGATATCTTCTCTCGGATGCGCGCCGCTCGTAAACAAGGGGAGCCGCCGCCTCCGGCCAGACGATGAGGGGGGGAGCGGTCGATTCATCTTTCGGGAAACGACCCCTCAAATCCTTCGTCAGCCTGGCCATTTTCTCGAGAATGCCCCTCCGCCACCTGGGAGCCCATTTGACGGACTGATCGACGTTGCCCTGCACGATGCCGACCGTGCGCACCGCACCCGACGCTTCGATGGGCACCTCATGGAGTCTTAGATACCCATAGCCCCAAACGAGCGCTGCGACGAGTGAAACGCTGACGACGAGGGCGTAGGGCGCTTTTCGCGGAAAACGGAAGAAATGCCAGATCGCCGCGTTGACGAACACGATGAAGAAAGACACGCCGTACACGCCCACCAGGTCGGCAATCTGGATGACGTGCAAATGGCGGTACTGGCTATAGCCCAGCAGCGCCCACGGAAAGCCGGACATGAAGTAGGCGCGCAGAAGCTCCAGCGAGACCCACAGCGGCGCGGCCATGAGAAAGGTGAGAAAAGTGCCGCCCGCATGTATGCGCACCATGAAGAATGCGAACAGCGCCGGGTATAGCGCCAGATAGAGCGCGAGGACGGCGGTGATGAGCCATGCGAGTGACGCCGGCAGCCCCCCGTAGGTGGCCATCGAAATCTTCACCCACCAGACGATTATCCCGAAAGAAACCAGTCCGCTCACCAGCCCCAGGGTGAACGCTTCGTGCGGTTTTTTGCCCTCGAGCACCCATAAGAGGGGGACGAGCGCTATCCAGGCCAGAATCTCGAACTGAAACGGCGGGAAAACCGACGCCACCAAAAGACCCGAAAATATGGAGTAGCCTATGTCTTTCGCTTTCAAGATTCGCTTGTCCGGGAAACGACCTCCCCGGCTCCTTCAGCGAGGGCGCCCTCGCCCCCGAGCTTTTCCCGCAAGGCGGCGATGAGCTTCGGCGTGATGCCCTCCACCTCCAGGAGCTTGGAATCGCTCGCCTCCAAAACGCCCCGCAGGCTCCCGAAGGTCCGCAAGAGCGCGCGCCGGCGCTTGGGGCCCAAACCGGGCACGTCGTCGAGACCACTCCTGATTCCGGTCCGTCTGCGGCGCGTCCGGTGGAACGTCAGGACGAAGCGGTGCACCTCGTCGCGGATTTTCTGGAGCATGAGCTTCGGCGCGCTCCCCTCTTTCAGTTGAACGGGGTCCGACTGCCCGGGCAGGAAAATCACGTCCTGCGCTTCGGGGTTCTCGGAACTCCTGCCCTTCGCAATCGCGCAGAGCGCCACGTCCGCCACACCAAGCTCCTCGAGCGCCGAGGCGGCGGATGAGAGCTGCCCCTTCCCGCCGTCGATCAGCAGGAGGTCGGGCATCTCGCCCCCTTCGTTCACCAGACGCTCCAGGCGCCTGAAAACGATCTCGCGCATGGAGGAATAATCATCCGGCGCTTCCGCCACGCTCCTGATCTTGTAGCGGCGGTAGCCGTCCTTGAGCGGACGCCCCTCCTGGAACATGACGCTGGCGCCGACGATGTTGCTCCCCTGCAGATTCGATACGTCGAACGCCTCGATACGCACCGGCAACTCCTCGAGGCCCAGCGCCTGGCGAATTTCCTCGATCGTCTGCTGCTCTTTGCCGAGCAGGGCGTTTTCCTGCTCCTGTGCGTGCGATGCGTTCTCGCTCGCCATCTCGACCAGCCGGCGCTTGTTTCCCCGGACGGGATGAAAAACGGACACCTTCTTGCCCCGCTTTTCGGACAGCCATTGCGCCATGAGCGAGGCGTCGTTCACCGAAGAGGGCAGGAGCACTTCATCGGGGAAAAACGTCTTGTTTGCGTAATACTGCTTCACGAACGCGGAGACGACTTCTCCGTCGGGAACGCCTTCGCTGGCGGCCACATGGAATCCCTGGTCGCCCAGCAGCCTGCCGCCCCGTATGAAAAACAGGCGAAACGTCGCTTTCTCATCTTCGCGGTGGCAGCCGAGCACGTCCTGATCGCCCCCCTTCACCGAAAGCATGGTCTGCCGCTCGGTGACGTGCTCGATGCCTTGAATCTGATCCCGCACCTTGGCGGCGGATTCGTACTGCAAATCCTCCGAATGTTCCTGCATCTGCTTCTTGAGCCTTCGAACCAACTTCCGGTTCTTGCCCTTGAGGAAATCAAGCGCATCGCCGACACCGCCTCTATACGATTCGCGGCTCTGGTAGTCATCGCACGGCCCCAGGCACTGGTTCATCTGGAAATAGATGCAGCGTTTCGCCGTCTTGTCCTCCAAACCGCCCGTGCAGGGCCTAATGTGAAAGGTTTTTTGTAAAAAGCGAATCGTGCGCCGCAGGCTGCTCGCCGACGGGAAGGGCCCCAGATAGGAATCCCCATCACCCGCGGGGCGGCGGACGATGCTCAGGCGCGGGTAGTCCTCGCTCGTGCTCAGCTTCATGTAGGGGAAATGCTTGTCGTCGCGAAGGAGCACGTTGTGGCGGGGCTTGTGCTTTTTGACATAATTGCTCTCCAGGATGAGCGCTTCGACTTCGTTGGCCGTCACGATGTGCTCTATCGTGGATGATTCCTCCACCATCTTCTGAATCCAGGGGCCCCGGCCCGCCCTCTTGGCGAAATAACTGCGCACCCGGCTTCTCAGGCGCAAGGCCTTGCCGACGTAGAGGACGTCCCCCGCGCGGTTCCTGAAAATATATATCCCCGGTTTTTCGGGCAAGGACTTCAAAAACGAGCGGTCCTCTTCCACGGAAACAGAGCTGGGGGAGAGGGCGGAATCACTCATGACGCGATTTTGGTGGGTTTGAGGCCGAGCTGTCTTCGCTCGATAGCGAGGATTTTGTCGCGGATCCCGGCGGCCTTCTCGAATTCGAGCTTCTGGGCCGCCTCGTGCATCCGGGCGCGAAGCTCATCCAGCGTCGCCGCGTCGAGCTCCGAGAATTGGGCTGCGTCCGCTGCTTCCCACGGGAAGGCGTCGCCGTCACCCGGCACGGCGGAGGCTTCCAGAAGTTCGTCCATCCTGCGACTGATGGAGCGGGGCACAATACCGTTCGCCTCGTTGTAGGCGATCTGGATGCTCCTTCTTCTATCCATCTCATCCATGGCGCGGCGCATGCTGTCGGTGATGCGATCCGCATACATGATGACCCGGCCGCCCACGTGCCGCGCCGCGCGGCCTGAGGTCTGGATCAGGGAAGTATCCGAGCGCAGAAAACCTTCCTTGTCCGCATCGAATATGGCCACGAGAGCGACTTCGGGCAAATCCAGTCCCTCGCGCAGCAGATTGATGCCGATCAGCACGTCGAAAACCCCGGAACGCAGGTCGCGGATGATGCGCACCCGCTCGAGCGTGTCGATGTCGCTGTGCATGTAGCGAACCCGGACGCCCAGGTCTTCGTAGTATTCCGTCAAATCCTCGGAGAATCGCTTCGTCAGGGTGGTGACGAGGGCGCGGTCCCCCTTCGCCGCCACCAGGCGCACCTCGGCCAGCAGGTCATCCACCTGTCCCTGCACGGGGCGAACCTCCACCGGGGGATCGACCAGTCCGGTGGGTCTCAACAACTGCTCCACCACGACGCCTTCGCTTTTCTCCAGTTCATAAGGCCCGGGAGTCGCCGAAACGTAGATCGTGTTCTTGAGGTTCGCCTCGAACTCTTTCATCTCGAGCGGGCGGTTATCCAAAGCCGAGGGCAGCCTGAAGCCATACGACACCAGGGTTTCCTTGCGCGAGCGGTCGCCCCGGTACATACCCCGCAACTGGGGGATGCTCTGATGGCTCTCGTCAATCACCACCAGATGATCGCGCGAGAAATACGAGAACAGGGTCGCCGGAGGCTCGCCCGTCAGGCGCCCGTCGAGGTGTAAGCTGTAGTTCTCCACCCCGTGGCAGTAGCCGACCTCTCTCAACATCTCGATGTCTTGTAAGGTCCGCTGCTGCAGGCGCTGCGCTTCATAGGATTTGTCCTGCGCATTGAGCTCCGCCACATGCTCCCACAATTCCTTCTGAATGGATTCGATGGCGGTCGAGAGCCTCTCCTCGGGCGTGATGTAGTGGCTGTTGGGGTAAATCTCCACCCGGTCGAGTTTTCTCAAAGCGATCCCCCGCAGCGGTTCTATCTCCGTAATGCCGTCGATTTCCTCCCCGAAGAATTCGACGCGAATCGCCTGTTCTTCTTCGTGGGCGGGTATGATTTCGACGACATCCCCACGCGCGCGAAAAGAAGCGCGGCGCAGAGCCGCATCCGAACGCCGGTACTGAATCCTCACCAGTTGCGTGAGCAACTCCTCACGATCCATCTCCATGCCGACGGAAATGTCGATGTGCAGATCGAAATAATCGGCCGGCGAGCCGAGGCCATAGATGGAACTCACGCTCGCCACCACGATGACGTCGTCGCGCATCAGAGCGGAGCGCGTGGCCGCGTGGCGCAGGCAGTCCAGCTCATCGTTGATGGAGGCGTCTTTTTCGATGAACGTATCCGTGGTGGGGACGTAGGCTTCGGGCTGATAGTAGTCGTAATAGCTGACAAAATACTCCACCGCGTTGTTGGGGAAAAAACCCTTGAATTCATTATAAAGCTGCGCAGCCAGGGTTTTGTTGTGGGCGATGACGAGCGTGGGTTTCCCCAGCCTCGCGATGACGTTCGCCACCGTGAACGTCTTGCCGGAGCCGGTGACGCCCAGGAGAACCTGGTGATTCTCACCCTCTTCGAACTGGCGAACGATGGCGTCTATCGCCTCGGGCTGATCGCCCGTGGGCGAGAATTTCGAATGGAGCTCAAAGCTGCTCATGAAGGGTCCTCAACCTCCGACTCAGGCGCTCGAAAAAACGAGCGGATCAAAGTTTAGCGGATAAAGGTTGGTTGATAAACCTTGCGGGTCAGGCGAGAGGCGTGGTTTGAAGGTATTTTTCCCATACTTGCTGCACTGCTTGCGGAAAACGATAGTTCAGGTGATGGAATATGAACGACTTCGGCTTATGGGGCTGTTTATTCAGCTTCAGTCTGGCCTCCTCCGGCGTGCGGTCCCCCTTTTTCGCATTGCATCTCCGGCAACTGCATACCACGTTCTCCCACGTGGAGCGGCCGCCGCGTGAACGCGGCAGGACGTGATCCACCGTCAAATAACCGCCTTTCGCCCCGCAATACTGGCAGGTATTCTCGTCGCGGCGCATCACATTCTTTTTACTGAACGGAATCTGGCTCCGGTGCGGAACATACACATACGTTCTCAACCGTATGACGGCGGGGAGGTGAAACTCCATCGCTTCGCTGCGGACGAGCAAGCCGTTCGTCTCGACGGTATCGGCTTTTCCGTTAATCATCATGCGAATCGCACGACGGGCGTTGCAGACGTTTATCGGCTCATACGTCTGGTTGAGCACCAGGACACGTGATTGCTCAATCACCCTATACGCTCCCCTTGAGACAAGTGGGCGACGGGATACGAACACGATTTGCGCATCCCTTTATGTCGACCTCGCCTGACCTTGTCAACGAGCGATCGCTTTTTTCGGATATTGCGAAAAGAACGTCGCAAACTTATAATTGGCGATCTCCGCTAAATGCGGAGAGACGCTTCGAAAAATTCGCCTCTCAAAGAGGACCACTCCGTTGTTGCCCCGTTCCATACGCGGAAGAACAACCCTTCTCACCCTAAGTGTTCTGGCCATTTTATGCGGAATGGGGATAGGCGCCAGCTTTACCTATCTGTACGATTTTCCCGAACTCGAGCGTCTCCATAACTATAAACCCAACACCATCACGCGCATTTACGCCCGCGGAGGCGAGTTGCTCGCGGAACTGTACCAGGAAAGAAGAAAACCCATCCCTTTGAAACAAATCCCCGCAAAGCTGCAGCAGGCGTTTCTGGCCATAGAAGACAGCCGCTTCTACGACCACCCCGGCGTCAGCTATCCCGATATTTTTCGGGCGTTCATCAAGAACCTGCTCGCGGGCCGCTACGTTCAGGGGGGCAGCACCATCACGCAGCAGTTGGCGAAAGTCCTCTTCCTGACGCCAGAGCAAAAACTCAAGCGGAAATTTCGGGAAGCCTTATTGGCCCTCGAGATCGAGCGGCGCTTCACGAAAGATGAAATACTCGAATTTTACATGAACCAAATCTACCTCGGCAGCGGCGCGTACGGCGTGCAGGCGGCGGCCCAGATATATTTCGGGAAAACGGTCGCCCAACTCACCCTGGCCGAATCCGCCATGATTGCAGGTCTGCCCAAGGCGCCCACCAGGTTCAATCCCAGAACCAATCCCGAAAAGGCGATGTGGAGACGCAACCTGGTGATCGACAGAATGCGGGCTTCGGGCTTCATCACCGAAGAGCAGGCGAATACCACCCGCGAAGAACCAATCGAAGTGATCCCCCGGATAGCCAACATCGTGCCGGAAGCCGCCTATTTCATTGAAAAAACGCGCATCAGCCTCAGCCGCCGATATGGACAATCCCTTTACAAGAGCGGTCTGCAAATCCATACGACGATCGATATCGGCCTGCAGAAAATCGCTCACAAGGCGCTCATCAACGGAATCGAGAAGATAAACAAAAGACGCGGATTCAAGAGTCCCGGAGCGGAAATCAAGAGGCCGCCGCGATTGGGGGATCGATTCCAGTTCCACATTCTGGACATCACGGGCAAGATGGTGAGCGGAATCATCGGGGACTATGAGGCGGAGATGCCTGCTCCCCGACACATCGACCCCAAAAGGCTCAGGGAAGGCGACCTGCTTCTGGGGCGCGTGATCAAGGTGGATCGCGCCTCGAAAAAACTATTCCTGGAGTGGCAGGAGACCGTACAAGGCGCCGTCATCGCGTTCGACCCCAAAACCGGAGCGCTCCGCGCCCTGACGGGCGGAACCAATTTCCGCCGCTTCCCGTTCAACCGCGCCACGCAGGCGAGGCGCCAGCCGGGTTCGGCTTTCAAGCCCATCGTCATGGGGACGGCCCTTTCCCAGGGCTACACGCCCGCCCATATACTCATGGATACCCCCTTCGTGCGCCGCATGCCGGGGACGCTCAAGGACTGGAAACCCAGAAACTACACCAACAAGTTCTATGGCCCCGTCACCATGCGAAAGGCCCTGGAATCCTCCCTCAACCTGGCGACCATCAAGCTGCTCGACCAGATGGGCCCGCAAAAGGCGATCACGTTCGCGCACCGGCTCGGCATTCGCTCGAAAATGAACCCGTACCTCTCCCTCGCTCTCGGCTCCATCGAGGTGTCGCCATACCAGTTCACGGCTTCCTACATCCCATTCGCCACGCGCGGCGTATACGCGCGGCCCTATGAGATCACGAAAGTCACCGATGGGAGAAACCGGGTGCTGGAAGACAACGTTCCCACGACGCACCTCGCCATCACGCCCGAGACGGCATACCAGATGAAAATGCTTCTGCGCGGCGTCGTCACGAACGGAACCGGGAAAAAGGCCAAAGAGATCGGCGCATTCCTGGCCGGGAAAACAGGCACTACGAACGAATTCCGGGACGCCTGGTTCATCGGCTTCTCCGAAGACCTCGTGCTGGGCGTATGGGTGGGCCGCGACGACAACAAGCACATGGGCTACCGGGCTTCGGGCGGAAGCGCGGCCCTGCCCGTCTGGGTCGAAGTGATGAAGGGCTGGTTCGAAGACAGGGAATCTGAAATTCGGAACCCGGAGCCGCCGCCTGGCATCATACTGGTGAAGGTGGATTCGCGCTCCGGCCATTTACCCTCGGCCTGGTGCGAGGGGGAACCGATACTGGAAGCCTTCGTGGAGGGAACGGAGCCATCAGAGCCTTGCGCCCGGAAATCCCTCCTGCCGGCGATACTGGGCGGCGGTTAAGACGCCTACGCGCTCGGTTCGGGGCGCGCATTCGACGTCACGAAGGCGTATCGGCCCCAAGGCACAGATCCCCTACGCGACGAGGCGGACCGGCCTTCGCGAAAACTTTGCCTCCTGAACACCGAAGAAGCCAAGTATTTGTTTTTACTCACTTATCTTCCTCCCCCCTCCTTCTGACCCTTACATTTCGTCAAGTTCATGCTTGCATACACTTTATCTTGATGGCGCTCATGTGAGATTTGATTACGGATTTTATCCCTGCCGGCGCGGGACCCCAACAACAAGGGACAGCGAGACCATAGCGTGCTAATCGGCGCATGAGGCCGCGGAGCGGGTCGCCGCGTGCATTGCCGGGAACATTTCGCAGGGGGATCGGGATATGACGCTACAGATTCCCCGAACCAGGAAGAGGCAGGCGCTTTTCTCACCCAGAACGCACCGGATTTATCCGGTCGGCGCTGGCCGGTTTCGCGACAACATGCGAAAATTCGTTATCTGCGGATTCCTCGAAATACCGGAATGAACCGACGCAGACCGGCTTTGGAATCAGGGGCGACCGCGCCTATATTAAGAGTGATGATACCCATTGACGACATAACCTCTGACATCGGCGGAAGAGAGTTCCGCGAGAGCGCAAAGGGAACGACATGATCAACGAGCCGCAGACCAATTTCCGCCGGATTCTCGTCGCCAACCGGAGCGAAATCGCCATCCGCGTGTTCCGCGCCTCGGTCGAACTCGGCATTGAAACGATCGCGATCTACTCGCAGGAGGACCGCTTCGCGCTGCACCGATTCAAGGCCGACGAAGCCTACCAGGTGGGCCGGGGGATGGGCCCGATAGAGGCCTACCTCAGCATCGACGAGGTGATGCGCGTTGCGCGCGAGAACGGCGCCGATGCGATCCACCCGGGCTACGGCTTCCTGGCCGAGAACCCCGACTTCGCCGAGGCGTGCGCGGAGGCCGGCGTCGTCTTCGTCGGCCCGAAGCCCGATATCATGCGCGCGCTCGGCAACAAGGTAGCGGCGCGGGAACTCGCGGTGTCGGCGGACGTTCCGGTAGTTCCGGCGACCGGCCCGCTCCCCAACGACCCGGGCGAGGCCGCGCGTCTCGCCCGCGAAGTCGGTTTTCCCGTCATGCTCAAGGCGAGCTGGGGCGGCGGCGGGCGCGGCATGCGCACGATCGAGACCGAAGCCGAACTCGCCGATGCGGTCGAGGCGGCGCGGCGCGAGTGCCTGGCGGCGTTCGGGAACGACGAGGTCTATCTCGAAAAGCTGATTCTTCGCGCGCGACACGTCGAGGTCCAGATATTGGGGGACAACCACGGCAACCTGGTGCACCTCCACGAGCGGGACTGCTCGGTGCAGCGGCGCAACCAGAAAATCGTCGAGCAGGCGCCCGCGCATTATCTCGACGGGGAGACCCGCGCGGCGATCCACGAGAGCGCGCTCAAGATAGGCCGCGCGGTGGGCTACAACAACGCCGGCACCGTCGAGTTTCTGGTCGACGACGACACAGGCGCGTTCCACTTCATCGAGGTCAATCCGCGCATCCAGGTCGAGCACACGGTCACCGAGGTGGTGACTGGCGTCGACCTGGTGAAGGCGCAGATACGCATCGCAGACGGGACCGCCATCGGCGCGCCCGAGAGCGGAATCCCCGGTCAGGACGAGATTCGGGTGAACGGCCACGCCATGCAATGCCGGGTGACCACCGAGGACCCGGAAAACAACTTTATTCCGGATTACGGCGTGCTCACCAACTATCGCGGCGCCACGGGCTTCGGCATACGCCTGGACGGCGGCACCGCCTATTCCGGCGCGCGGATCACGCCGTTCTACGACTCGCTGCTGGAGAAGGTGACGGCCTGGGCGCCGACGTTCGAAGAGGCGATGCGGCGGATGAAGCGGGCGATCGTCGAATTCCGCATCCGGGGCGTCGCCACCAACCTCGCCTTTCTCGACAACGTCATCAGCCATCCGCAGTTCATCGAGGGCGCCTGCACGACGCGCTTCGTGGATGAGACGCCGGAGCTGTTCCGCTTCGAATACAGGCGGGACCGCGCGACCCGGCTGCTGCGCTATCTGGGAGAAGTGATCGTCAACGGCAACGGCGCCGTCGAGGGCCGGGCCAAGCCGCCGACGCACCAGACGCCGAGCGCGCCCGAGGCTCCCGGCGCCGAAATCCAGGACGGCACGCGCCAGTTGCTCGACGAACTCGGCCCCGAGCGTTTCGCGCAGTGGATGCTCGAGCAGGACCGGGTGCTGATGACCGACACCACGTTCCGGGACGCGCACCAGTCGCTGCTGGCGACGCGGGTGCGGAGCTACGACCTGGTCGCCGTCGCGCCGTTCTATGCGCGGATGCTGCCCCGGCTTTTCTCGGTCGAGTGCTGGGGCGGCGCCACCTTCGACGTGGCGATGCGCTTTCTGGGCGAATGTCCCTGGGCGACGCTCGAACGGCTGCGCGCCGCGATGCCCAACCTGCTGACCCAGATGCTGCTGCGCGCGTCGAACGGCGTCGGCTACACCACCTACCCCGACAACGTGGTGCGCTATTTCGTACAGCAATCGGCCGAGAACGGCATCGACATTTTCCGCATCTTCGATTCGCTCAACTGGGTCAAGAACATGCGCCCGGCGATGGACGCGGTGCTGGAGACCGGCAAGCTCTGCGAGGCGGCGATCTGCTACACCGGCGACATCACCGACCCGGGCCTCACGAAGTACGACCTCAAATACTACGTCGCGCTCGCCCGCGAACTCGAGGCCGCGGGCGCCCACATCCTGGGGCTCAAGGACATGGCGGGCCTTTGCAAGCCGGCGGCGGCCAAGATGCTCGTCGAAACCCTGAAAGAAGAGATCGGCATCCCCATCCACTACCACACCCACGACACCAGCGGGATCTCCGCGGCAAGCGTGCTCGCCGCCGTGGAGGCCGGGGTCGACGCCGTGGACGCGGCGATGGATTCGATGAGCGGGCTCACCTCGCAGCCGAGCTTCGGCTCGATAACCGCGGCCTTGCGCCACTCACCGCGCGACCCCGGATTCGACCCCGATACTGTGATGACGCTCTCCACCTACTGGGAGCAGGTGCGGAACCTCTACCGCGCCTTCGAGAGCGATTTCCGCGCGGGCACCTCAGACGTCTACAACCACGGAATTCCGGGCGGGCAGTACACCAACCTGCGCGAGCAGGCGCGCGCACTTGGCATCGACAACCAGCGCTGGCCGGAGGTCTCGCGGGCCTTTGCCGAGGTCAACCGCATGTTCGGCGACATCGTGAAGGTGACGCCCTCCTCCAAGGTGGTGGGCGACATGGCGCTGATGATGGTGACGGGCGGGCTGACGCCCGAAGACGTGGCCGACCCCGAGCGCGAGATCGCCTTTCCCGAATCGGTGGTCTCGCTGTTCGCCGGCGAGCTGGGGCAGCCGCACGGCGGCTTCCCGCGCGCCCTGCAGGAGAAGATACTCAAAGACAGGGAGCCGATTACCGTGCGGCCCGGCTCGGTGCTGCCCGACGCCGATCTCGACGCAGGGCGCGAGGAAGCCGAAAAAGGCGCCCAGCGCCCCATCAGCGACGCCGAGTTCGCCTCCTGGCTCATGTACCCGCAGGTGTTCACCGAATACGCGACGGCGCGGCGCCAATACAGCGACGTGAGCGTGCTGCCGACGCCTGTTTATTTCTACGGCATGGAGCCGGACGAGGAGATCGCCGTCGACATCGAGCGCGGGCGCACCCTGTTCATCCGCTACGTCGCGCGCAGCGAGACCGACAGCAAGGGTGAATGCACGGTCTTCTTCGAGTTGAACGGGCAGCCCCGGACGGTGCGGGTCGCCGACCGCAGCGCCGCCGCCGCGGTCACGGCGCTGCCCAAGGCCGAGGAAGGCGACCCCGGCCACGTCGGCGCGCCGATGCCGGGCATGGTGACCAAGGTGTTCTTCCATGAGGGCGACGCGGTCGATGAGGGCGACGTGCTGGTGGCGATCGAGGCGATGAAGATGGAAACCGTGATCCGCGCCGAGCGCGGCGGCGTCGTCGAGAAGGTCGTGGCGCCGGCCGGCACCACGGTCGACACCAAGGACCTGCTGGTCGTCGTCGGGAATGGTTAGCGCGCCGGAGAGGACGGTCGAAAACCAGGTGAGGAGAAACCTGCCTCGCGAACTTCAGCTACAGGGATTCCGAACGCATCGGCGCCCGGCCTTTATTGCATCTTTTCCAGAATCATCCGAATCGGACCCCCGGCCAGGACGATTTATCGAGATCACCCACATCGCGGCGAAGGCGCATTTGCCCGCATTTGCGGTGACGCGAAGAGAGGAGAGCGCGCGTAGGATAGCGAAGCGCATCGCCACGTTCGAGACTCGAAAACCCTTCCTCATCGGTCGGGTCAAACACTCGCTCATCGCTCGCGTTTAATTTCCGAAAATTTCGATAAATTCAGATAAATTCACGGGGTAATTCGATAAATTTCCGTAAATTAAATTTGGGGGAAAAGACGTCGCCGAAATGCGGCGCAGGGGAATACTGCCATGACCGGCGCATCTCGAGATAACGGCAAATGCGCGGAAATGCGGGGAGTCGCTGCCCCGGACGGGCGGGCGCGACGCTACTCGCCGAAAATCGCCTCGATAAAAGCATCCGGGTCGAAATCAAGCAGGTCTTCCACCGATTCGCCCACGCCCACATATCTTATCGGTATGCCGCTTTCATAAGTCGCGCCCAACGCCACGCCGCCCTTGGCCGTTGCGTCCAGCTTGGTGAGCACGAGGCCCGTTACGCCCAGGGCCGGGCCGAATTCACGTACCTGGGAGAGGACGTTCTGCCCGGACGTCGCGTCCAATACGAGCAGCACCTCATGGGGGGCCGTATCGACGAGGCGCTGCGTTACGCGCCTGAGCTTCTTTAATTCCTCCATGAGGTTGTGCTTCGTGTGCAAGCGTCCCGCCGTATCCACGAGCAATACATCGACGCCGCGCGCCTTCGCCGCCTGTACGGCGTCATACACCACGGCGGAGGAATCCGCTCCTTCCCTGTGGCGGACGATTTCGCATCCGCTCCGCTCGGCCCATACCGTCAACTGCTCACCGGCTGCGGCCCGGAACGTATCCCCTGCCGCGAGCATGATCTTAAGATTTTCGGCAGAAAACCGCGATGCGAGCTTGCCGGCCGTCGTCGTCTTGCCCACGCCGTTGACACCCACCAGAATAATGATTCTGGGCTCCTCCGCAGCAGGGTCCTGCGGCGTAAACGCAGGCGGAGATTCAGGGTTTTCAAGGCAATAGCGCATGATTTCCTTAACGCGCGTCTGCGCATCCGACCCCGCGCCTTCGCCCGCCTTCAATTTCCCCAGCAGCGACTCGACGAGAGCGGGACCCATATCCGCCATGTAAAGAACTTCTTCCAGCTCCTCGAGCGTATTCTCATCGATGCGTCCTGCGACCAAACCCTTCACCTGAGCGAGAAAACCACCCCTCGTTTTCGAGAGGCCATCGCGCAATCTGCCAAACCAGCCTCTTGCGCCATTACCCCTATCTGAATTCATCTGCCTTCCAGAACCAGACATCAATGGTATTTCCCCAATCTCCGCCAGACAAAACCAACCCCGGCGACAGAGCGCCGGGGTTATCTTCAACAAAACCTGTCGTGAATATACGAACGATGCTACACACTCGATTCCAGCACCGCTTCTCCTACGCCATTGACCCTCTCATCCTCGCGGTTCAACTTTACCGAGACGATTTCTGAAACACCTTTTTCCCTTTGCGTAACGCCGTAGAGCTGATTTGCGTACGCCATCGTCTTTTTATTATGGGTGATGATGATGAACTGGCTTCTATCCTCAAGTTCGGCCAGCACTTCGCGAAAACGCCCGACGTTGACGTCATCGAGGGTGGCGTCCACCTCGTCGAGGATACAAAACGGACTCGGCCGAACGCTGAAGACCGCGAATAACAGGGAAATCGCGGTGAGCGCTTTCTCCCCGGCGGAGAGGAGCATAATGTTCGAAGGACGCTTGCCCGGCGGTCTCACCTCAATGTCGACGCCCGTCTCCAGAGGGTCATCCGGATCGAGCAGGAACATGCGTGCTTCCCCTCCCTGGAAAAGACGTCCGAAAATGTCCGAAAAGGCCTTACCCACCTCCTCGTACGCCGCCAGGAAGCGGGACTTTGTCGTCTTGTTCAACTTCTCGATCGTAGCGTGGAGATCGGCGATTGAGTTTTCGAGATCAAGCTGTTGTTCCTGCAGGAACACATATTCCTGGTTGATTTCATCGTATTCCTGCGCGGCGAGAGGATTCACCTCTCCCATCCGGGAAAGCCTTTGGGTCAGCATCTCCAGGCGGTTCAAAATCTCCTGGTACTGGGGAAGTTCTTCCCGCAGGCTCTCTGCCGTCTCCTCGAGATTGACCTGATATTCCGCTTCGGCGGAATTCACCAAAGATTCTCGTTGCACGCGAAGCGTCGTCCGCCGCTCCGCCGCCGCTCCCACTTCATCGGTCAGAACAGAGGCTCTCGTTTTCACATCGCGAATCGAATCGCCCAGCTCCTCATCGTGCGATTGCATTTCCTGTAAAACGCGATCACGATCCGCCAACTCGGCTGTTACATCGGCTTTTTCATCCTGAAGAGCGAGTATTCCCTCTTCGCTCTGCGCGAGGTTTTCTTTCAGACGCTCTCTTTTTTCTCTCGATTCGCGCTGTTCTCCTTCTCTGCGAATCTTGCGAGCCGCATTCTGAGATATCCCATCCTCTATCCGCTGGACTTCGGCCTGGCCGCCAGCCACCTGTCCGTTGATTTCCGTCAAGGCGACTTTCTTGTCGGTCACACGCGCTTCAACCTCCAGGTACCGCAGGCTGGCGCCGCTCACCTTTTTCTCGATTTCGTGGATACGCAAGGTGAATTCCTGAATCGTTTCTTCCAGACAAAGGCTCTCGTCTTTGACCGTCTGGAGATCCTCCTTGAGACGCATCTGCTCCCCGCGGATTTGCTTTTGCGCAGCTTCGAGTGTGGACAGCCGTGTTTTGAATTCCTCGTGCCTGCCTTCCCCTGCCCGGAGGGCTCCCTCCGCCTCCACGCGCATCACCTCAGCCCGTTGATACGCCTCGGTCGCACGGCGGCTTCTTTGCTCCGCTTTCGTGAGTTGTCCGCTCAATTTTTGAGAAATCGGCTCCAGTTCACGAAGTTGCTCCTCAAAACATTCAACCTTCAATCGAAATTCCTCACACCTTCTCGAACGCTCTAAAACGCCCTCGTTCCGGGTCAAACCGCCTTCCACCACACCATTCGCATGAATAATTTCTCCATTTAAAGTCACGCAAACGATGCCTTGAGGACCGTTGCACCATGCCGCCTGCGCCGCATCGATATCTTCCACCACAACAACATTCCCGAGCAGCGACTGGGCAAGGTGACGATAACTCATGTCACAACGAACAAAATCCGTCGCCGCACCGAGAACACCCTCTCCCAACGGGACAACGGCGCCTGGCTGAGCACCGACTTCAATTGGCATGGCTACGCCTCGCCCGGCTTCCGAACTCATCAGCGCACGAACCGCATCTACCGCGTCGCCAGGTGTATTCACGACCACGCCCAGCAACTTGTCCCCAAGGGCCGTTTCGATGGCTTTTTCAAATTCAGGGTCTACACGAATGACTTCGGAAAAAGACGCCAGAACTTGAGCGCCACAGGATCTGAACGCTTCCGAATCCGAGAATGCGCTCCCCTCGGAACCCAAGACACCCTCTAAGGCGGAGAGGCCGGATTTCGCTTCCATCAACGATTCTTTCGTTCCAGCCACGGATTCTTCATGGCAGGTCGAAAACTCGGAAGTCCGCGCACACTCGGATATCGCCTGCCCAAGTTCCAGTTTCGCCTGGCCTTCAGCCGCAACCAGCGATTCCAACCGGCTTTTCGCACCATCTACGTCGGTTTGGGCCGATTCGAGCTGGCGCTTGACCTCCTGAATCTCGTTGCCGGTTTTTTCCATGGATTCAGCCAGTCCTTCACGCCTCGACTCAACCGAGGCGACTTGCTGACGCGCCGCACTCAAGCGCTCTCTTTCTCCCTCTTGAGAGCGTCTGGCCTCATCAAGCACCCGTTCGAATTCTTTCAGGTTCTCGCGAACGGCGGCCAACTCCGCCGCGCTGACGTCATATTCCTGACGCGCAACGCACGATTGCTCCGTAAGCATATCGAGGGTTGAGACAAGCTCGACTCTTTCATTTTCAAAGGTTGTGATTTCAACGTCGAGAGTCTGGATTTCCTCCGCACGGCGCTCATCATCCATGTCGAGTTCCGACAGATGGCTCTTTAGCATCTCGACTCGAGTCTCCAGGCGCTCAAGGCTCCCTTCCAATTTCGTCGCACGTTGGCGGGATTCCACCAAAGCCTCTGTACGCTCCCTCAGCAAAATTCGCCCGCGCTCCCTATCGGCTTCCAAAGAAGACAATTTCGCCGACACCGCCTGCTCTTCTTCTTTGATGCGAGCATACGCTTTTTCCGCCGGAACAAGTTTATCCACATGCTTGAGGTAGTCGAGAACCATGATTCTTTGGGACAAATCCGCAACTTCGGTTTGATATTCCTTATGAAAAGTCGCTTTTCTCGCCTGGCGGCGCAAAGAGCGGAGACGGGATTCCTTCTCGCGCATGATGTCGGCCACACGAAGCAGATTCGCCTGCGCAAGCTCCAGTTTGCGCAACGCTTCGTTTCGCCTGCTCTTGTATTTCATGATACCGGCGGCTTCCTCGATCAGAACTCGCCTGTCCATGGGCCTCGCGTTCACGAGAGTTTCTATCTTGCCCTGCTCTACGATGGAGAAAGTATCGAGAGAAACACCGGTATCGAGAAACAAATCGACGATGTCTTTGAGGCGACAGGGATTGCGATTGATGAGGTATTCACTTTCTCCTGAGCGATACAAGCGGCGTGTGACCACCACCTCGTCAAAATCTTTGAATGTTGGAGAGGTCACCACGCCTTTGAGGTCGGTGACGGTAAGCGAAACTTCGGACATGCCGAGTTGCTTGCGCTCGGCGCTGCCGTTGAAGATGACATCCTCCATCTTCTTCGAGCGCATGTTTTTAGGAGCCTGTTCACCCAGAACCCAACGAACGGCATCACACACATTGCTTTTGCCGCATCCGTTGGGCCCGACCACAGCCGTAAGGCCCTCGCCAATTTCGATTACGGTCTTTTCGACGAAGGACTTGAACCCCTGCATCTCCAAGCGTTGGAATCGCAATTCAACACCTCGGCGGGCGGATGAACTTCATTTTAAGGGGGCGGTGTAAGACACTACCATGGCGGTAGGAATCAATAACTTACCAGAATTCCCCGACATTCGTAAAGTAAAAATATCGCATTCTGGGAATTCACGGTCGCTAGGCTTTCTCCATCTTATGAACTGCTTCTTTCGCAGCTACTTGCTCGGCCGCCTTTTTAGTCGTTCCTTGCCCTCGTCCCAGCACCTTGCGACCAAGGCGAACTTCGACTTCAAATTCTTTCTCGTGCTCGGGACCACTCTCTCGAACAAGACGATAACCGGGGGGCTTATTTCCATTTTTTTGAGCCAACCGCTGAAGTTGGCTCTTGAAATCCTGGGATAGGACTTTTTTTTCATCCAAACCCGCAGACCAGAACCATGATTCCGCCCACTGCACGCAACAGGTGTACCCGGCATCGAGATATATGGCGCCGACCAGTGCTTCGACAGCGCCCGCCTGGATGGAGGGCTTTTGTCGACCGCCCGTTTTCTCCTCGCCTTTACCCAAACGAAGGAAATTGCCCATCCCCCGGCACCTGAAAATTCCCGCCAAAGAGCGGCCATTCACCCGTTCCGAACGCATATGGGTCAAAACACCTTCATCATCCGTCGGAAAATCCTTCCAGAGCTTTTCTGTCACGATAAGTTGCAAGACGGCATCGCCCAAAAATTCCAGTCGCTCATTATCAAGCGTGGGTGTTGAACTTTCTTGAGAATAAGAGCGGTGCGTCAGGGCCCGGACGAGGAGTTCCTTGTCCGAAAACGAATAACCAATCTGGGCCTCGACTTCGGCCAAGGTAACACCTCTTGCACCGAAACCGGAGACTTTCCCGTTGCTGTGGCTGGGGAAACCTCTTTTCCTAAGCTGCGTGGCTTTTCTTGAATAAGAGCGACGCGTTGGTTCCCCCGAAGCCGAACGAGTTTGTGATGGCACAGCCGATGTCCGCTTTCCGGGCAGAGTTGGGCACATAGTCGAGATCGCACTCCGGATCTGGAGCGTCCAGGTTAATTGTGGGAGGAATCCACTGGTTCTTGAGCGCCAAGATAGTGAAAATCGATTCCACACCTCCCGCCGCGCCCAGAAGATGCCCGGTCATAGATTTCGTGGAACTGACACTCAGTTTGTAGGCATGCTCGCCAAATGTTCTTTTGATGGCTGTCGTTTCGAGTCTGTCTCCCGCACCGGTGGATGTACCATGCGCGTTGATGTAATCCACCTCCTCAGGCCCTAGTCCCGCATCATCCAGAGCCATGTCCATGCAGCGGGCTGCCCCGTCACCGCCAGGGTCCGGTGAGGTGATGTGATGGGCGTCGGAAGTGAGTCCGTAACCACTGAGTTCGGCGTAAATTTTCGCGCCCCGCGCCACGGCATGTTCATAGCGTTCCAGGATCATGACGCCGGCCCCCTCCGCCATGACGAATCCATCCCTGTCCGTATCAAAGGGACGACTCGCCCTCTCGGGGTCATCGTTTCGCGTGCTGAGCGCTCGCATCGCGCAAAATCCCGCCATAGCCAACTCCGTGATGCAAGACTCACTGCCGCCGGCCACCATGACATCCACCAGGCCACGCTGAATGCACTTCATCGCGTCCCCGATAGCGTGATTCCCGGATGCGCACGCCGTGGTGGTGCAGATGTTCGGCCCTTTTAATCCCCAGCGCATCGAAACCTGGCCGGCGGCCAAGTTGCCCAGCAACATGGGGATGAAGAAAGGACTGATGCGCGTCGGCTCTTTGACTTGTATTAATTCCTTGTTGGCCTCGATGGCGGGCAAACCGCCCAAACCCACTCCGATGATGGTGCCGTATCGCGGCGCCATTTCCGTGTCGGGAACTTCCAGTTCAGCATCATCGAAGGCCATTTGAGAGGCCGCAAGAACGTACTGGATGAAAGTATCCATCTTCTTGAGTTCTTTGCGGGAAACATAATTCTCGGGCTCGAAACCTTTTATTTCGCCGCAGATGCGGGACGACAGGCGGTCCGGGGAAAATCGGGATACTTTGCCGATGCCCGAGCGGCCCTGCATCAAGGCTTCCCAGTTTTCCTCCACCGACAAGCCCAGCGGCGTAAGCATTCCGATCCCGGTGACGACCACTCGAACATCCGACTTCACCAAACCTTGATTATTCATGCTTCCTCTTCAGATTTGCATACCAACGAGGTTTTTCTAATCTCCAGGTACCTTGCCGATATAGTCATACGCATCCTGAACCTTGGAAATTTTTTCCGCTTCTTCATCAGGTATTTCGATGCCGAATTTCTCCTCAAACGCCATGACGAGCTCTACGGTATCCAGCGAGTCCGCCCCCAGATCATCGGTAAATGAAGCTTCCGGCACCACCTTTTCAGGCTCCACGCTCAACTGTTCAACAATGATTTCTTTTATTTGTGCTTTGATATCATCTGTCACGCCAATTCCTCCGAAAATCTTTTTATATAACCGGTATTGGGTCGTCCTTTCGACAAGAATTCTGACCCCATACACATTTACACATCTGCGGGGCTTTCATCCGAATTCTATAACTCGCTTTTTTATTTTCCTATCAATGTCCTCATCAGCCATCATACACGGGGATGAGATTCAGTTGAACTCTCCCAAGGCCGAAACAGTTTTCTCCAGACTCTGCATATCTTCCACATTATGTACCGGGATTTCCTTCAATATCCGCCTGTTCAAACCAGAGAGCACCTTCCCGGGACCTAACTCAACCATCACATCGGGTTTTTCCTCACCAGCCGCGCGCACAGCGTCTTCCCAGCGCACAGCGGAGCGAATCTGCCGCTTGAGCAACTCTCTTACTTGTCTTCCCTCCTGAACGGGTTGAGCGGTCACGTTCGCGTAGACGGGGATTGAAGGATCGTCTATCTCCGTTCCATCGAGGATCTCACTCATCCGCTCCGCAGCTTCACTTAGCAAGGAACAATGGAAGGGCGCTCCCACCGGAAGCATGACAGCCTTTCTGGCTCCTTTTTCTGTCGCCAAACGAGCGGCGGATTCCACCGCATCCTTATCTCCCGACAAGACATATTGGCCGGGGGCATTATAATTTGCAACCTCTACCACGCCTTCCACTTCCCCGCATATGGCCTCAGCCGCTTCTCTCTCTATGCCGAGCAAGGCCGCCATGGCGCCGCCCCGCTCAGGAACGGCCTCGTGCATGAAGCGGCCTCTTTTCTTCACCAATTCAACGCCCGCCTGAAAATCGAAGGCCCCGGCCGCCATGAGAGCGGAGTATTCCCCCAGGCTATGCCCCAAGGCGAGAGAAGGACTGAATCCGCACTCACGCAACAGGGCGCATGCAATATGACTATGAACGAGAATTGCGGGCTGGGTGTGACAGGTAAGCGTCAATTCCGACTTGGGACCCTCAAAGCTGAGTCTGGCGAGGTCCCATTCCAGAATATCACTCGCCCGCTCGTAGGCTTCCCGGGCAAATGGATACTCATCATAAAACTCTTTGCCCATGCCGACATACTGCGAACCTTGTCCTGGAAACAAAAACGCAATTTTCACAGCCATCTAGCAACCCTTACCTATGGCATGAACGGCAATGCTTGAATCAATTATACTCGCGAGTAAAACAGGGCGGGGGGTGAAGCAAAACAATTCCGGGCGTTCATTTCTTCAATTCCATTCGACCAAAGCCGCACCCCATGTGAGGCCTCCGCCGAAAGCGGCCATGAGCACATTATCTCCGCTTCGAATTCTTCCCTCCCTCACCGTTTCATCCAGCGCAACCGGGATGGTGGCCGCGGACATATTGCCATATTTGTTGATCGTGATAATCACCTTATCCATCGACAATTCAAGTCGTTTCGCCACGGCTTCGATAATTCGCAGATTCGCCTGATGCGGGATAAAAACATCCACGTCATCCAATGTGAGGCCGCTTCGCTCCAGCGTTTCCTTGCAAACTTCCAGGAAATAGCGCACAGCCGTCTTGAACGTCTCTTGCCCTTTCATCTGCAATAAATGCTCTTTGTTGTGTACGTCGTCCGCAGTGAACGGGGCGAATTTCGACCCACCGCCTGGAACCATAATAAGTTCTCCTGCATTTCCGTCGCTATACACCCTGGAATCCAAAACGCCTCTTCGCCCATTCTCCGACGCCCCCACAACGACGGCGCCGGCTCCATCGCCCCACAACACGCAGGTACCCCTGTCCTCCCAGTTCGTCATACGCGTCATCACGTCGGCGGAAACCAAAAGTATTTTTTTCATCATGCCTGAGCGAATGTAGGCGTCCGCCGCCTGCAGACCGTAGACGAAACCCGTGCACGCCGCGTTCAAGTCAAACGCAGCGGCCCGATGCGCGCCGATATGAGACTGAAGCCAGCAAGCCGCAGCCGGACACATTGTGTCCGGCGTGAGAGTTGTTACGATAATGAGGTCGATTTCCTCAGGCCCCAAACCCGCGGCTTCAAGCGCCTGATTGGCGGCATGAATCGACAAGTGGGAAGTTGCTTCATCAGGCTTCGCCACACGCCGCTCGCTGATTCCCGTTCTCTCGCGAATCCATTGGTCGCTGGTATCGACCATCTTTTCCAGCTCGGCGTTCGAGAGAACTCTTTCAGGAACGTAAGAGCCCGTCCCCAGGATGACGGAGTGGGTCACAATATGAACCCCTATTCGGGCGAGGTTACTGCCAGAGAGTGATCGTAGTCGAAAACCGGCTCAGATATCAAGAGGGCTGATTTTCTTCTTCATCGCCATTCTGTTTCTCGTCGCCCGTTACCTTTTCGTAAAAAATGCCCGTTCGTATCTGATTCCATAAACGCCAGCCGACATCTCCGCTGCGCTGTATGGAGATATGCTTGTCAATCTCTTTTTGTATCTTCTCATTCAGATCAACCTTGACGATACTCGCTGTCGTTCGGATGGCGTTCTTCACGGCCTTTGAGTTGCTGCGGCCATGTCCAATTGTACAAATTCCGCCCAATCCCAGCAATGGCGCCGCCCCGTATTCGGAATAATCGGTTCTCTGACGCATGGATTTCAGCCCGTTTTGCAAAAACATATATCCGATCTTGCTGCGCACCGAACCGACAATTTCCTCTCTGAGCAGCGTCGTCAGCATTTCACTGAGACTCTCGCTCACCTTCAAAGCCACGTTTCCGGCGAACCCGTCGCACACAACCACGTCCGTGTCGCCCTGGAAAATAGTGCTTCCCTCTACATTGCCCACAAAATTCAAATCGCTTTTCACAAAAATTTCATGGACCGCCTTGAGTACGTCGGTTCCTTTGGAATCCTCTCCCCCCACGTTCAACAGTCCCACCGTGGGCGCAGGTTTCTTGAACACCTCCTCGGTATAGACCGAGCCCATAACGCCGAATTGGAACAAGTGCTGCGCTCGCGGGGTCAGATTCGCTCCCACGTCCAGCATGACGGAAAATCCTTTGAGGGTGGGGATCAGAGCAGCGATGGCGGGCCGCTGAACCCCCGGCATACGCTGCAAAACGGCCAGACCCGTGGCGAAGGCGCCTCCGGTGTCTCCTGCGCTGAACACCGCCTGCGCCTCTCCGTCCTTGACCAACTGAAGAGCGACGTGCATGGATGAATCCGGCTTGGACTTCACCGACTTCGTGGGCGATTCACCCATGCCGATGACTTGGCTCGCCGAGCGAATATCGAAGGTGTCCTTGGAAGCTCCGAGGCGTTTGAGTTCCGCCTCGATCCGCTCCGGCGAACCCACCAGGATGGATTCGATACCCTCTTCTCGATGCGCGTCGAACGCTCCTTCAATGATTGCCGAAGGCGCGTTGTCTCCCCCCATGGCATCTATCGCTATTTTCATAATCTCTTCCAGCGTTAATATTATACCTTCACTTCTAAAACTTTTTGCCCCTTGTAATACCCGCAGACATTGCACACCCGGTGGGGCAGCACCGGATTATTGCAATTCGAGCAAATCGCAATCGACGGTTTCGCTACCTTATAATGTGTTCTTCTTTTGCGGCCTCGCGCCTGCGAGTGCCGACGTTTGGGAAGCCCCACAGCACCGCACTCCTTTCACAATAATTCGTTAAACCCGAGCAATTCCCGCCGATGCCCTCTCGGCCTCATGCCCGAAAACAGAAACACCACATACTACCACATATTTCAAATTTGGGATTCAACACATACGAACCATACAAAACTCATGGGGAGTCCCCTGGTTTCCAACCCCTGAGTGCCCCCCAGCGCGGATCCGACCCCGCGCCTACACCGACGGAAGCTCCCTCATCGAGTTTCCGGCAAGTTTCAGGCGCTTCCCCCAGGCATTTATCAGGACACCGGGGCTGAATGGGAATCGCCAGCCCGATTTGATCGCGAACGGGCATCGTCAAGTCCACCGTTTCATTTTCGATGTATGCGACCTCGAGATCTTCTTCATTCAGTTCAACTTCACCTTCTGAACCGGAATCTTGCGGCATTCTCGAAAAATAGACGGCCAGAGGCTCATTGAACGAGTGAAGAAATTCCGCCAGCCCAAGAGAACATTCCAATAAAAACCGACCACTCAACCGGCCCTGGAAACTCACTTCATCAGAGCCTGTTTTCTCCAACTTGCCGATGAGCTTAAGACTGGAAGCCCGGAACCAATCTTCCTCCAAATCATCCATTTCCAAATCCAGAGCGACATCCAGGCCAATATCCGGAATTTGAGTGAGAGGAAATTGAAGTATTTTCCCCATATCGTTTCCCCAGAGGAAGTGCGCCACGTGATGGGGCGTTTTGCGACACAGGGTCGCATCGGGCTCCTATCCATAACGCCTGATTTTAAAATATAAAAAGGCGGAGAGGCCGTGTCAAACAACAAAGCGCAAGGGGTAATTTCGGGGTGTCCTATGATTCATTGAATCTACACACGCCTCTGAATCAATTTCAACAACCCTGCGCGCCTGTCTCCAACAACTCCAAAAGCCTTCCCTCACGAACACCGCCGGTCGATACGCCTAATTTCTTCTTGCGTCCCCACCGCAACAGCGCGCGCACGACTATCAGCCCGGCGAGCGCTACATCTTCCCTCCCCGACTCGAAACCGCGCAGCTCTCTCCTTTGCCCGTAAGTCAGCCCGGCGAACCGACCCACCCATTCTTCGAAAAAAGCGCCAGGGAGCGAAAGCCCGTCTACGCGCCCACCCGGCGGTGCGCCTTCAGTCACAAACCATGCCAGCGCCACCACGCCCCCGCAGCCGATAAAGGGGATTTCCGCCAACGCCGCCTCGCCGAAATCAACATCCCTCAACATCGCCTCCACCGCCAGGGAGCAAGCCTGCACTTCCTCTTCCGGCGTGGGCATTGTTTTCAGGTAACGCTCCGTCAGATACACCACGCCGGCGGGAAGGCTCACCATATCCCGAACCTCGCCGCTCTCGGAGAGAATTACCTCCAGGCTTCCTCCGCCGACGTCGAACACCAGCGCGCGCTCAGGCCTATGCCCCTCACCGGCGAAAACACCCGCGAACGCCAGGCGCGCTTCCTCTTCCGGCGGAATCACGCGCATTGCAATCCCCAGCTCTAAGGCTCGCGATATGAATACATCCGCGTTTTGCGCCTCACGCAATGCGCTCGTAGCCACGGCATCGACGAGATGGACGCGATGCTCACGAATGATCTGCGCAAACCGGGAAAGGCATGCGAGCCCTCTCTCCATCGCGCTTTCGGAGAGCAGTCCCGTTTCGCGAACCCCCTCTCCCAGGCGTATCAACTCGCGCCAGCGGCCCCGCGATTCCAGCCTGCCCGCATCATCGAGCGTGGCGAGCGCCAACCGGGCCGCGTTCGTGCCCAAATCCACCACCGCAGCCAGCGGGGCCGAGGCGTCGGCGCGTGATTGATCAGACATGATAAAAGAGGATTTCCGGCGCGGTCAGGAATTTCTGAAACGTTCTTTGTTGTTCATGTAGGAGACGGCGGCTTTCTTGAAACGCTCTATTTCCTCATCGCTCAGATCGCGAACATATTTTGCAGGCGCGCCCAGCCAGAGGGTGCCTGGCTCGATAACCTTGTTCTCGGGCACGACGGCGCCCGCTCCCACGACGGCGCCCGCGCCCACCTTCGCGTTGTTCAGCACGATGGCCCCCATCGCGATGACGGCGCCGTCTCCCACATGGCACCCATGTACGATAGCCATGTGGCCCACGGTAATGTCGTCGCCCAACACGCAGTCGTATTTGCCGCTCTCGATGTGCAGAATGGAGCCGTCCTGTATGTTGGTGCGCTTGCCCACGCGGATGGGCATATGGTCCCCGCGCAGAACGCAGTTGTACCAGACGCTGCTGTGCTCGCCGATCTCCACGTCGCCGATGACCACAGCGGTCTCCGCCAACCAGGCGGTTTCATGAACCTTGGGCAGAACTCCCTCAAAGGGAATCAACATGAGCACCTTCTCCCTTGTTTCGTATTCAGTTCAAAGACGTGATGTTCGCTTTTCCGCGTCGCTGGAGAACGGCTCGTGGGCCGCCGGCGAAGCCTGAACTTCCTTGAGCAGGGGTAAATTGTCAAACATCGTTCGCCGCTCATCCAAGATCTTATTGAATGCCGGGCGCAGAGAACTGGGAAGCGGCATACCTTTGGGAAGCTCCGCCTTCAAGGGGTCCAAATACCGCCCTCGGCGGATGAGCCGGTAGTCCAGATGAGGGCCGGTGGACAACCCCGTGGAGCCCACGTAGCCAATCACATCGCCCTGAACAACCCTTCTGCCCGCGCGAATCCCGCGCGCGTACCGATACAGATGGAGATACGCGGTTCGATATCCCCCGCCATGGCGCAGTTCTATCGTCTTGCCGGCCTGCCGCTTGCGGCCCGCCCAGGCGACGACCCCGTCGGCGACCGCATGTACAGGCGTACCCCGGGGCGCGGCGTAGTCGACGCCAAAGTGGGGACGGTAGCGCTTGAGCAGGGGATGAAAGCGCCGCTTCGAGAAGCGCGAACTGATTCGCGTATAGCGAAGCGGAGAGCGCAAAAAGGCGCGCCTCAGCGATTCACCCTCGAAGTTGTAATACCTCCCGCCTGCGTGCTTGAAATACACTGCTGTGTGCCGCCTGTCTCCAACAATGAACTCAGCAGCCAGAATCCTCCCGTAACCGGTGAATTCATCCCTTAAATGCTTTCGCTCGACCAGGACTTCCACCTCGTCTCCACTCCGTATATCCTTATGAAAATCAATGACGTACGCAAAAATATCGCTCAGCTCGTTCACCAGTACGGGAGCGCCGCCGCCATCGGCTATGGCCTTGTACAAGGAACTCTCGATGCGGGATTGAATGCGAACGACATCTATGGAATAGGGTATCGCCTCTTTCGAGGCAGTCATCGTCCCGTTCGGCGTTCTCGAGATGATGAGTCGACTTTCGTTGTCGATTTGAAGAACGAATTCATGAAATTCTCCATCTTTTTTTCTCACTTCGTACCGCCGACCCGTCCGAATGCGCGAAAAAATACGTTTGTTGCGGACGCTATCCAGGACTTTCTGAATTTCCGAACGGGGCACTTTATGCGCCATCAACACGCCGATGACTGTGTCCGATTTTGAGAATTTGCCGGCTTCCGTAGTGAGTCTTTCCTCATTCGGAGGACTCATGATTGGCTGATCCCGAAAGGCTTTCTTCAAAGCATCTTCTTTGGGTTTCTCGCGCATCTTATTCCGTGGCGCGTGGGCGAACTCGCGGTTCGGCGCGGCATCTTTTTTCACCTTCTGGGGCGCTCGCTCGCCCTGAGGCGCCTCACGGGTTGCAGGAGTTTTTTCGGACGTAACCGGGGGAGGAGGCATGACGGAGCGGACACTCAGATACACGCCGGTGCCCAGCGCCAGGCACACGCCAACTACGCAAAATTTCGCAGAACGACTACCGGATATTTGAATGGAGCCATATCGAGAGAAAAGACGCGCCACCCTCCTGCGCATCGCGATTCCTTTCGCAGTATCAGGCGGATATCACATAAAACAGCGGGATCTGACAGAAACCCCATCATTCTGGTGAGGCTTCATCATAGCAGATTTTCCCAGGTTCTCAAGTTTCCATATCGCGCGCGTGCCGGAAAACCAAAGCGCTTCCGGAAATTCATGGCTCACTCCGTTCCAGGAAGAATCCCTGCGACTAATCCCATGCTTCTTTTCCGCGCATTTGCCCGCATTTGCGAGGCGAACCCTCCACTCCGGTTCCCATATATTCGGTGACCTCGGCATCCCCTCGCGCCGGAGTGATGCCAGAACACGACGGGAGAAACGCTTCTCCCGAAACGGAAGCCCTCACCAAGGAGACTGGAATGGGGCATCGCTTCATGTATCAAAATCTCATCGATGACGAGACAGTCATCACCGCCACTTCCGTGGAGAAGGGATTCGTCGGTGCGGGCGTGCCCCGCGTGGCGGGCGCGGGCGGCTCGATGATCTTCTCGGGCGCCTACACCGGAGAGGACCAGGAAGTCTATTTCGCCGAAATCGAGGCTCCGGGCGATGTGGGAAGCGCCCGTTTCAAGTGGCGCAAGACCTCAACCACAACGAATGGCTGGGAAGCTTCGAACATCCCCACCGCGCTGACGGATATCGCCCTGGACTCAGGCGTGAAGATCCGCTTCGTGGACGGGGCGGATTCACCCGCTTTCGCCTTGGGAGATCATTGGCAGGCGACGGCGAACCGCTTTTATTCCCCAAGAAGAATTTACGATCTCGACCCCGCAACGAAGATGAGAAGCGCCTCGCCGCCGGAAGACCCATGGTCGCTCGTCCTTGATTTCGGCGCGCAGATCTCTCCCGACGTGTTCATCGCCCACCTCCACAATTTCTCGCCCGGCGCCAGTCTCCGGATTCAGGCGAACAGGTCCGCGGACTGGCGCGCGCCCGCGCTCGATGAAAGGCTCACCTGGCGCAGCGACACGCTCATCCACTATTTCGACACTACGCCGCGTTCATATCACCACTGGCGCCTCCTGGCCGAAGGCGCCGCCGACCAGGATGCCTATCTGGAAGTCTCGGAAATCTATCTGGGCGGCTTTTTCGAGCCCGCCGACCATTTCTGGTTCGGAAACGTGGTGGGAGAAGAATCCTTCGAGGAAACAAGCCGCACGGAAAGTATGGCGGAGCGTCCCGTACTCCTGAATCGTGGCCGCACAATCACCCTTCCCTACGAACGCATATCGGATGCGCAGCGAAGAGCGTTTCTCGCCATGTATCGGGCGGTGAAGGACGTCGATGCCCGGCGGGCCAAGCCGTTCTTCGCTCACCTGGACGTGGATGACCCCGCTTCGATCGTCCTCGCTCACCTCGCGGGCGGCTTCTTGCCCCGGCAGATCGGGCCGGATGATTCCTCCTTCGAACTCGTGCTCAGGGAAACACTCGCATGAGACGCGCCACGGACCAGGCGGTTGCGGACATCGCCGGACACGAGGGGAAAACCGCCTTCGTCCTCTATCACCTCTCCACCGCTGGCGGAAAGCGCGTGTTCTGCGGAAAGCAGGTGCCCGACTTCCTGATCGGGCAAGGAGGAAGCATATATTTCCTCGACGGCTCGCGGATTCTCGACGGCTCCCTCCTTCTGGGGGAGGGAGCGGAAGTGCTCTTGGGCGTTCACGATTGGGTGGAAGATGGCGGGCGCTTCTCTCTCGGCGCGTTTCAAGGCCCCTCCATTCTCGAGATATTCAGAGAAAAGGAACTCTCCGGCCTCACGATAGCCGTCAACAACGCTCCCGACATGGACGGCCACCCGCGAATGAGCCGCATTCTTGCGACAGAGCCGCTCATTGGCGGAAGGGTCGACGTGCGCGTCGGGTTTTCAGGACAAAACATATCCGACGTTCTCTCGATCGGGAGCTTCACCATTCGCCGGATCATCGAGCGCATCGACCTGGTCTCCATAGAATGCGAGGGCAACTAAATGGCTGACCCGACGACGGTCCGGCTCTCGGACTCATTCCACATCGGGCGCGCTTCAAGATACGCCAACCCTGAATTCGAGGACCAGAGTCTCCCCATCATCTATGGTGATTTGACCATCCCTTCACGCGAGAATGCGGGCGCCTACGCGCTCCCGAAAATCGACTCCGCCGACGGCGGCGTCTACTGCGTGGCCGCCCATGAGATATCGGGAGCCGTCGCGCTTTTTGACGATGATGGCCGCGTCGAGCCGGAAAGCTATTCTCTGGAACTCGCCAGGAACTACCAGTCAAAAGGCGCCATCGCCACGGCCGCTTTCGCAGACCCGCCGAAGGGGCGCGTGACCGCCGTATGCAAGGGCAGGAAAAACGACAGCGGCGCTCTCATCGAAAATCCCGCCGAGGTGATTCATGACCTGATGACGAGCGTCTGGGGATTCACTGAACAGGACCTCGACATGCAGGCCCTCTCGCGTGCGGCAACCAGCGCGACGGCCCTCGGCTACCGGGCAGGCGGGATCATTCTGGACGACCATGCGCCTGCCGACGTTCTCACCTCTCTGTTGGGCGATTTCCTCGGACGGTACGAAATCGACTCGTTCGGTCGTCTGAAAATTCATATCGCGGGAGAGAAACCTTCCGCCATGTCGCCCCAAAAGGTTCTGCCGCGTTTCGGCCAGTCGCGAATCGAGGCGGAGATGGCGCGCGACACCGTCATCAATCAGGTTCCGGTGCTCTATGCGAGGGATTATCCGGGCGCGCGCTACATCAAACACGACGACGGAAGCGCCTCCCGGAACAGGTCCTCCCAACGGCTCTATGGCGTCAGGCGACCTCCTCAGAGCCCGCTCAGGCTCGAATGGGTCCGGCGCGGGAGCGTGGCCGCCACGGTTCAATCGCGCATCGTGGCGCGCTATCACGAACCCACCCGCATGCTCACCATCGAGGATGACTCCTTGAGAGCGCTCGAAATCGAACCGGATGACTATCTGGCGTACAGCGTGCCCTGGATGCGCTCGAATAAACTCGAACCCCTCGTGAACCAGATCGGGGAGGTTATCGAGGTGAGTTACGACCTGGGAGAACAGGGCATGGAACTCAAAATCCGGGACACCGGCTTTTTCCTGACGTCCTCCCCTCTTCTGGACGGGAGCATAACACTCGAAGGCGGCCGGCTTCTGGGCGCCGAGCGCGACGCCGCCACCTACGCATAAAGGAGAACACGATGCCCATCGGAGCCGATCTGTCCGCCCGCTACACCGAAGAAGCCATCGGCGGCGACCACCCCACGAAAGCCCGCGTGATCGACCGGTTGGCCCTCGCCGCCCTGTTCCCGGACGGAAAAATCAGGGCCAACAGGCAACCCATCGATTGCGCGGGCAGGCTTGATTACGTGAACGCCACCACCCTGGCGTTCAAGCCGACGCTGGGCTCCACCTACTACCCCGCCGTCGTCAATCCCGTGGCGGGTTGTCACGTGCCCTTCATCGATGAAGCGTCGGGAGACGTCTATTACGAGGATTTGCCATGGCGGGGAATCACGATTACGAACGCGGACCTCGCTGCGGATCACTCCTATGCGGTCTTCGTCTACGACGACGGTGGAGAGATCAAGCTCGAATTCGACGGGACAGGAAGCTGGGCGTTCGACGCCGCCACGGGGCTGGCGCACAAAACGGACGATAAGAGCCGCACCCTCGTCGGGGTCGCGAGAACGGACCCCTCATCCCAGTTCGTACTCGCGAACGACGTGTATGTCAGAAGTTTCTGGAACAAGGCGGAATACGCCGCGCAGTCCAGGGGAACGCTCGCCACCACCCTGTCGACCAACTGGACCTCCGTCGCCACGCACGAAATCCTGATGTGGCCGGGCCATGACGTCATCCGCCAGGAAGCCGGCGGCCAGGGCTGGGTGAATTCAACGAGCATCGCGGGTCTGGTGGGCCTGGACATGGACCTCGAACTGTTTGGCGGAACGGAGCAGGCCTACCCGGAAGTCGAGATCATCCGCCTGTCGAACAGCGAGAAAGACAACTTCGCAATTGCGAACACGCGAATATACGCAGGGGCGCTCGCCGAGGTTCACTCCACGTTCGTCTTTCGCGTGGCGGGTTCGAGCATCCTGAACATTGGCGATTATCTCTTCCAAAGCGTCGTTTTGATTTAGGAGACCGACATGGAAATCGAAGTGACCAAAGCCATCGGCCCGCATTTCCGCGATGAACTCGAAACCGCCGGTCTCGCACATCTCTACCTGGGCAGCGCGCACCGGCTGAAGACGACCATGACGCCTGACGCCGACTGGCAACCCGGGCCCGGCGAGACGGAATCCGCGCGTCCTGAAGTCCATGGCCCCGGCCGGGACACGTGGGTCATCAACGTGGCCGATTCGAGCACCCGGGCGCAGCGAGACGCTGTTCTCGCCGCTCATGCCGCTCACGCGCCCGAGGGCGTGGCGCAAATCCACCGGGATCAGGCGAAGGAGAAACTCAACCTGTTGCTCAACGGCGCCAAGGCGCGAATCGTGGGCGTACCGGTGAGCGCCCTGGGCGGCAAGCTGGCCGAGTACGAAGAAAAAACCAGGCTCATTGACGCCTGGGCGCAGGATGCAGATTCGAAGAAGCTCTCCAAACCGGAGTACCTGCTCATCAAAAACAGAAAAGACGCCTATCCGGCGCGCTACGCGTCGGGTCAAAGCGTGGTGGACGAGTGGGCGGGCCGGAGGGCGACCCTGCTCGGCAAGCTCGCCTCCCTCCTGAAAATTTACGACGAATGCGTGCGCGACACCCAGGATGCGGCCGCCGCCGCGAGCCTGGCGGTTCTGGATTCCAAACTCGAAGAAGCCGCATCTTCTTTCGATGCGGTGCGCTGATGGCGTCTGAGGGAAACGGAAAAGGTCTCCAGATTTTCCTGTCCATCCTGAGCATCGCCGGCCTCGGGGTGGCCGCCTATACGCCGCTATACAACCAGATCGTGAACGTGGAAAAGCGTCTGGCGTCCCACATGGCAGAGCGGGGTCATCCCTGGCTATTGGAGAAAAACGCGGGCGCGCGCGTCCGCTTCCAGGAAGTGGAGACCCGGCTGCGAGAGGCGAAAACGATTGCCGATCTCAAGTTCCGCGAACTGAAAACGATTTCCATGAAAAAAACGCGCGAGGACGCGAAAACCTTTACTCAAATACTCCGCCGCCTGCGTGAGGTCGAAACCGCGCTCGCCAGACACGACGAGCGCATGAACAAGGAGCGTCAACCATGATTCCTTACCTTCTCGCGGCGCTTTTCTCGGCCGCCGCCGTCTTGTGCGTCGTCGCGGCGGTCGAACCGCGCCTCATCACGAACCACCTGTGGCATTTCATCAACCCCTGGGCGGATTAGCGCGTTCGGTAGCGCAGCCCGTCCAGCATCTCGTTCATGAATGGGGAATTTCATGCCGGAGCAAGTCCACAAGATTTCGGTGATAAAGAAAATCGACCTGAACTCAGGCAACAGCCTGAAAGTCCTCGATCGTTTCACGAAATCGGCGGGGCAGGCGAGAATCGCCACGGCAAAACTCAGTGCGCAAACGCGCGTGTCCCAAAGCGCGCTCCAACAATCGAGCCGCACCTTCGTTCAGTCCTCAGAACGCCTCCATGCAGTCGGCGTCTCCTCCACAGAAGCCGCCGAGGGGATGAATACACTGTGGAGGAATGCGGAGCGAGCCGGCTCCCGGCTCGCCTCCGGCCCGCTCGTGAGGGGACTCGACGAGGTCAAGGTGAAAGCCGCCTCCCTGCCCGCCTCTTTTCAGATAGCCGGAAGGGCGGTGAACGATTTCGCCTCAGCGAGCGAGAAATCGCTCACCCGGTTTTTCTCGGACACCCTCACCGGCAAAATCGACAGCGCCAAGGACCTGTTCAGCGACCTGAAGAACCATGCCATCAACATGGTGCGCAACGCCGCCGCCGAGATGGCGAGTACGCAATTCATCAAACCGGCAGTTGGTGCGCTCCAGGATCTGGGCCTGAACCTGCTGGGCGATCTGGGCAAGGGTCTGCTCAACGTATTCGGGTTTTCCAAGGGCGGTCTGGTGAAAAAGCCCACCCTGGGCCTGATCGGCGAGGCGGGTCCGGAACTCGTGGTGCCGCTGGCGAAAATCGGCGGCGAGGCGGGACTCATACGCCTTTTCCAGTCCGTCTCCGAACTCGAGGCGGCGAACCGGATCGGCGGCACGGCGGTCGCCACCGCCGCGGGCGAAAAGGCGAGCGGCGCGCTGGCCGCGCGGATTGCGGCGACGAAAGCGGCGGCGGCATTGCGGGTCGCCTTTTCGGCGCTGGACTTCCTCAAGGGACCCAAAACCCTGAAAACTGGGGCGAATCTGGCCATCAACGCCGCGGGCGCCCTCCCCGCGCTTGCGGGCGCCACGGGCCTCGCCGCCTTCGGTCCTGCGGCAGGCGCCTTTTTGCTCACCGACGTCCTGTTCAACAAGGGGGGCGCCATCAAGCAGGTGCTCTCCTTCCTGGGCTTCAAGGGCTTCAGGGACAGGTCCACCCCCTTCACCCGGGGGATAGCGAATCTCGCGCAGGCGGCCGGGCTGTACATCGCGCTGGAGAAATTCCGCAAGACCGGCGTGGCGGATGAAGCGCGGCTCCTCCCGCTTCCCAAGGCGGTCTACGAAGGCCGGATGAGCGTGGACCCTCCTTTGCTGGAAAAAGCAGGCCTCACGTTCCAGCTCATTCAGCGAGCAGCCGGGAAGGCGGGCATCTCGCCCCAGGAGGGGGTGAAGCGGTATTTCGGCCAAGGCCTCTACTCTTCCTACCTGGGGGCGTTCCCCATCGAAGAAGGCGACGCGGCGGGGCGTTTCGTCAAGCGCTCCGCGCTCAGGCTCGTGGGCGAGGCGGGACCCGAGCACATCATGAACGTGAACCACCCGCAATCCATTGATTTCTTTCAGCGCGGCGTGCGGCCCATCATCCGCGACGCGATACGAAAGGAGATGGGCGGGGGCGGAGGCGAGGCCCACGTCTACCATATTCACATCGAAGGGAACCTGAGCGACAACCGGACGCTCGAGAAGCTCTCGCGCAAGCTGGAGGACATCGACAGGCGCCGCCGCCGCTACGGGCGAGCGTAGTTATGATGAATATCCACATCGAGGAGAGGTTCATCTGGCGCATCGCGCGGGATGATTCACGAATTCCGCCGGTTTCGCGCGCGCATTTGCCCGCATTTGCGCGCATCCGGGATATGCAATTCCCCGCAACTCCCCGCATGTCCCCTCGTTAATTTACGGTAATTTATCCAAAAACCCCGTGAATTTATCTGAATTTATCGAATTGTTTGCTATCTTCCCTAAAGCAGACCGACCACCCGCTCGATTTCTTCTTCGGTATTGTAGAAATGCGGCGCGAAGCGAAGGGCGTTGTTGCGCGCGCTGGCGATAATTCTCTTCTCGCGCAGTTGCGCCGCCGCCCTGGGCGGGTCGGGCGATTCGATGCTCACGATGGCGGCGCGCTCCTCCCAGGGGCGAGGCGTCAGAATCTTCTCGCCCCGCCTCTCCAGCAGCTCCATCAGGTAAGTCGTCAACCCCCGCACGCGCTCCTCGACCTGCGCGAGCCCCACCCCCGCCAGGAACTCGACCGAGCGGCCGAGCACCCATAATCCCAGGTAATTCTGATTCCCGATCTCGAAGCGGTGGGCGTCCGGGGCCAGCCCGACCTCCATCCGCTCGAGCACTTCGCGGACCATGCTGGCGCGGGCGAAGAAGGGAGGCGTCATCCCGGGAATCAGGTCTTCGCGGCAATAGAGAAAGCCCGTGCCCGGCAGGCCGAGCAATCCCTTGTGCCCGCCGCAGACCACGATGTCCGCCCCGAGGGCCGGCAAGGATGCCGAGAGGATTCCGACTCCCTGTATCGCATCCGTCATCAATATGATATCGCGCTCGCGGCAGGCCGCGCCCAGGGCGGGCAGGTCCACCCGGCAGCCCGTCCCGAAAGTCACGTAGGAGACCGCCACGACGCGCGTTCGCCCGTCCATCGCCTCGATGAACGCCTCCACCGGGGGGCAGCCCTCCCCGTTTCGCACCCACTTGAGTTCGACGCCCCTTTCCTCCAGGCGCTTCCAGGCGTACACCTGGTTCGGATGATCCATTTCCGCCTGGATGACGTTGTCTCCCGCCTGGAGGTCCAGCGCCTGCGCGGCGATGTTCATGCCCTCAGACGTATTCTTGATGAACGCTATCGCCCCCGGCGCGACGCCCAGCAGCGAAGCCAGCGAGGCGCGGACCTCCTCCACGCGGACCTTGGAGAAGGCCTCCCGGACGCCGAGTTCGTTCATCTCCCGCAGGAAATCCGGAATCGCGTCCTGGGCGCACCGGGGCAGGGGCGCCTTGTTGGCGAGGTCCAGATAGGTCCAGTTCCGGGTGACGGGGAACTCATCCCGCAAAGCCGCAAAATCAGGAGCCACCGCCGCCTGTTTTTCAATCATCGCTTTCTCCCGTCGCAGTTATCGGGGAACCATAGTTCGGAGGATTATATACAATCCTGCCCGAAGGGGGTTGTTGAAAAAGTCTTTGTCGGAGGACATCGCTGTTACCCCCTGGCTAAGGAGGTTTGTGTAGGGGTCGCATACGAGGTTGTTGAAAAAGCCCTGGGGAGCGATTTTGGTTGCGCGCACGCTTTTGAAGTTCACTCCCCCCTTGGTCGGGACGTCAATACGTGTGTAGGGGTCGCATATATGCGACCCGCATTTTGAATGCGAAAAGGCAGGGCCGCATATATGCGGCCCCTACAAAAACCGAGAACTCCCTTCTCGGGGTTTTTCAACAACCCCCAAGGAGGTAGTAATTTTTCTCCCTCATCGGTCGAGAGCGCCCCTCGATACACGGCTTCGCCGCTACTCATGGTGAAGTCAAACGCGATTGATGAATGAGCGTTTGACCCGACCGGGGAGGGAGATATTACGCGCCGCGCGCCCGCTCACGCCGCGCCGCACCACTCGAGTATCAGGTGGAGCAGCCCGTCGACGGAGAGCTGCAGTTCGTCGATATGCGTATATTCATCGGGGATATGGCCCCGCGGGCACTCCCCTCCGAACATGATGGTGGGCGTGTCGCCGTAGAGAACCGGGAACCGCATGTCCGTCGTCCCGTTCAGCGCCTGGCGTTGGCAAGGGCGACCCGTCACCCGTTCGGCCACGGACAACGCCGTTTTGACGAACGGATGCCCGGGGTCGGTGAGGCAGGGCTCCGCGCGCCTCTCCGTCCATTCCAGGCGGGGCGGATGCCCGCGAAGCCACGGGTCGGCCCCGGCGGCCCGCGCGACGTGGTCTTCCACCAGTTTTTTCACCTCATCGAGGCTCTCTCTCGGGGCCACCCCCGCCACGCCCTCCAGAACGCATTCGGCCGGGAGCTGGCCGATGGAAACGCCCGCGCGAATCACGGTCACCACGAGATTCACCGTGCGGGGCGCGAGTCCGCTGATCTCGAAACGCTTTTCCACCAGCGGTTCACGCACCGCCTCTCCTCTTTGCGCGTCCAGCTCCCTGAGCGCGGCGTGGATATATTCGGCTTTCCCGATGGCGTTCACGAAAAGGTGCGCCGAACCCTTGTGCCCGGCCTGTCCCGGCACGGTGATCCGGAAACTCACGTCGCCGCCCGAGCCGATGTCCACGCCGCCGAGTCCGCCCGGCTTCATGTGCGTGTAAACGGCGCCGTCCGCACGAAGGCCGCGGAGCACGCATGCCAGCATGCCCCCGCCGCCGCCTTCTTCTTCCTCGACGGTGGAGAGGAGCGTCAGATCCCCCTTGAGGCGCACCCCGGCGGCTTTCAGGGCCCGGGCGCACGCGACCATGACGGCCAGCCCCGACTTGGCGTCTCCCGACCCCCGTCCATAGAGCCGGTTGCCCTCCACCTCGCCGCCGAAGGGATCCCGGGTCCAGGCGCTTCGCGGGCCGGGCGGCACCGTGTCGGCGTGACAAAAGAGAAGGAGCGACCTGCCGCCGCCCGCTCCCCGCATGCGGCCGATCACGTTCGGACGGCCCGCATAACCTCTCTCCAGCGAAGAGCGCGGGGCCGAGAACGCCGGATGCTCCCGCACCTCCTCCAGGTTCGCCTCGAACGCCTCCACCTCGAGGCCGGCATCGGCGAATCGTTCCTGCACCAGGGTCTGGACAGCCTCTTCCTCTCCCGTCGGGCTGGGAATCCGGACGAGTTCCTGAAGGAGGCTTACCACGTCGGTTCGCCGGCCCTGTGAAATCACCTTTTCGAGTACGTCTTTCATAAAAAAACCCTCCGGGATATCGTTACTCCCCCCTTGTCCGGCCTGTTGAAAAAGGCCAAATACGGGGGAATTGCCGTCTGTTGTAGGGGTCGCATACCATGCGACCCTAATTTGGAGGCGAAAAGGCCGGGCCGCATAGTATGCGGCCCCTGCAAACCACCGACTCGGTTGACCCATAGCGCCGTCATTTCGGCGAAAGTCACACCCGCCGGAACCATAGAGGCCGTTCGTGAACCGCCCCTACCCCCCAAAGCCCGGCAGCTAAGTGTATGAATCGGCGGTTACGTTAATGCCGACGTCGCCTGCGAAATGACAGGACACGGTATGGCCGGGGTGGAACTCCCGCAGCGCCGGCTTCTCTTCCACGCAGCGCTTCTCGCTGTAGGGGCAACGCGTATGGAAGCGGCATCCGGTCGGCGGGTCGAGGGCGGAGGGAACCTCTCCCTTGAGGATGATGCGCCGCCGTTCCCTGGCCTTTACCGGGTCCGCCACCGGCGTGGCCGAGAGCAGCGCCTGCGTGTAAGGGTGCAGCGGGGTGGTGAAGAGCGATTCCACCGCCGCAAGCTCCACGATCTCGCCCAGGTACATGACCCCCACCCTGTCGCAGACCGAGCGCACCACCCCCAGGTCGTGCGTGATGAAGAGGTAGGAGAGATCATGTTGCGACTGAAGGGCTTTCAGAAGGTTCAGGATTTGGGCGCGGATGGAGATGTCGAGCGAGGAGACGGGCTCATCGGCGATCACCAGCCTGGGCTTCAGCGTGAGCGCCCGCGCGATGCCGATTCGCTGGCGCTGGCCGCCGCTGAGCTGGTGCGGGTAGCGGTCCATGAAGATTTCGCCCGGCTCCATGCCCACCTGGTTCAGGAGCCCGACGACGGTCTCATCGATCTCCCCTTTCTCCGCCGCGTCATGGTTGAGGAGGGGCTGGCGCAGGATGGCTCGCACGGTGCGCCTGGGATTCAGGGATTCGAAGGGGTCCTGAAAAATCATCTGCACGTCGCGGTTGTACTGCTTGAGGGCGGGTCCGCTCAGTTCCGCGACTTCCTGTTCATCGAAGAGGATGCTTCCGTCGTCAGGCTTTTCCAGCTTCGCCAGCAGGCGGGCCGTCGTCGTTTTCCCGCAGCCGCTTTCACCCACCAGGGCGAACGACTCACCGGCTTTGAGCGAGAAGCTGATGTCGTCCACGGCGTGCACGTGGCGGGGAGGCCGGAGCCATCCCCCTTCGACCGGGAAGTGCTTCGTCAGTCTTTGTACTTGCAGGAGTGGATTGTTCATGGAGACGGGCTCACTCATAAAGCCAGCAGGCCACCATCCGACCCTCCCCCAAATCGAGAGATGGCGGCGACTCCTCGCGGCAGATGTCTTTGACGTGGGGACAGCGGGGATGGAAGCGGCAGCCCGACGGCATGTCCGTCGGGTTCGGCACCTGCCCCTCGATGGTCTCGAATACCTCGACCCGCTTGTCGGGGCTGAGCGTCGAACGCAGGAGGCCCTCCGTATAGGGATGCTTCGGTTCGGCGAACAGGGTGAAGGTGTCGGCATGCTCCACAATCTGGCCCGCGTACATGATGTATATCCGGTCGCAATGCTCCGCCACCAGGCCGATATCGTGGGTGATCAGGAACAGGGCGTTCTGGAGTTCCTCTCGGAGGTGGGCAAGCAGGTCCATGATTTGCGCCTGAATGGTCACGTCCAGCGCCGTGGTGGGCTCATCGGCGATGAGCAGGGACGGGCGGCACGAGATGGCCATGGCGATGAGCACCCGCTGGCGCATGCCGCCGCTCAACTGATGGGGGTAGCTGTCATACACCCTCCGGGGGGAAGGGATGCCGACGCGCTCGAAAGCATCGAGCACCTGCGAGCGGGCCTCCCCCTTCGAGACATCCTGGTGTTCCAGCACCACTTCCGCCACCTGGGCGCCGGACCGCATGACGGGGTTCAGATAGGTCATGGGGTCCTGAAAGACCATGGCGATCTCCGTCCCGCGCAGGTCGCACATGCTCGCCGTATCCAGGGTGAGGAGATCCACGTCGTTCAGCAGTATTTCGCCCGAGAGGATGCGGGCCACGACCGGCTGGAGCCGGATGATGGTGAGAGCCGTCATGGATTTCCCGGAACCCGATTCACCGACCAGCGCAACCGCCTCCTTGCGGTTCACTTCCAGCGAGACGCCGTCCACGGCCTTGATCACGCCGGAGGGGACGTCGAGGTATGTCCTCAGATCGGAGACCCGCAGGAGACCGTTTCGGTTTTCAGGCGTCGTGCTCATAGTCCGGTCCGGTGAATCTCGGAGGAGCGGGGGTTGAGCACGTCGTTCAGGCCGTCTCCCAGCAGGTTGAGCGTCAGGACCGAAAGAAAGATGCCCAGACCGGGATACACGGCCATCCACCAGGCCTGGCGCAGAAAGGGCTGGGCCTCGTACAGCATCCGTCCCCAGGTCACCAGGCTGGGGTCTCCCAGGCCCAGATAGCTCAAACCCGCTTCGAGCAGCATCGCCTGCGCCGTCAGAAGCGAGGCATTCACGACCACGACCCCGATGGCGTTCGGAAGTATCTCGCGGAAGATGATGGTCGAGCGCGGCGTGCCGATCACGTGCGCGGCGTCCACGAATTGCCGCGTGCGCAGGGTCAGGAATTCCGAGCGCACGAGGCGGGCCGTCACCGGCCACGTCAGAATGGAGATGGCGAAGATGATGTTCCAGATGTTCGCCCCGAAGAATGCCACGATTATCAGGGCGAGGAAGAATCGCGGTATCACCATGAAGGTCTCGGTGAAACGCATCAGGATGTCGTCCACCCATCCGCCCAGGTAACCCGATATCGTGCCCACGAGCAGGCCCATAACCGTCGTGGCGAAGGCCGCCGAGAAACCGACGAAGATCGAGACCCGTCCGCCCCACAGGATGCGGCTGAAGACGTCGCGGCCGAGATTGTCTACGCCCATGATGTTTTGGAAGCTGTGCCCGCCCAGCCTTGAGCCCGAGCCCAGGGCGTAAGGGTCATAGGGCGCCAGCAAGGGCGCCGACAATACCAGTAGAACCAAAACCAAAAGCACGGACCCCGCGATGGGCACCGCGCGGTTCTGGCTGAATGCGTCCCAGACGGCCCGCCACTGCGGCCCTCTTTGCGGGCTTTGATAATCGATTTGGTCCGTCGCAGTCGTCACGATCTCAAGTTCCTAGTTATAAGCCACGCGCGGGTCGATCAAGGCGTAGAGAATGTCCGTGATGAGGTTCGCCAGCACGATCATCATCGAGACGACGAGGAATATCCCCAGAATCATCGGATAGTCCCGCGCGGTGATGGATTCGAAGATCAGCCGGCCCATCCCCGGCCACCCGAACACGGTTTCGGTGAACACCGATCCCGCCATGACGTAGGCGAAATTGATGCCGATCACGGTGACCACCGGGAGCAGCGCATTGCGCAGGGCGTGCCGGTAGAGCACGCGGCGTTCGTTCAGCCCCTTGGATTTCGCGGTCAGGATGAAGTCCTGCGCGAGCGTTTCCTGCATCTTGCCCCGCGTGATCCGGAACACGAGCGTCATGTGATAGGTGGCGTAGGTGATCGCGGGCAGGAGCAGGTGCTTCAGGACGTCGAGGACCGCGGGCCAGCCGGGTTCCACACCGCGCATCGAATACATGCCCTGGCTCGGCAGCCAATCCAGATAAAGGGCGAAAAAGAGTATGAGAAGCTGGCCCAGCCAGAAAATGGGCATCGAATAGCCGGCGAGCGATGCCAGGGTCGCCAGATGGTCGCCCACCGAATAGGAGTAGCGCGATGCGATGACGCCGAGAACCACCCCCATGATGCTGGCGATGGAGAAGGCCGTCGCCATCAGAAGCATGGTGGCGGGCAGGCGATCGAGTATGACGCCGAGTACGGGTGAGTTGTGCCAGGTGGAATAGCCCAGGTCCAGATGAAGCAGCTTCCACAGGTAAATCCCCATCTGGACGTAAAGCGGCTTGTCCAGGCCGAACTCGATGCGCAGTTCCGCATAAGCCTCCGGCGTGGCCTCGGTGACGCTGGCCAGGTAAATGGCCGGATCACCCGGAGCGAGATGGATGATGGTGAAGTTGATGATGACGACCCAGAAAACAAGAGGGACGGCCTGAAGAATACGCCTTACGCTGTAACGCAGAAGCGGATGATCGCCTGCCATGGATCGCCCCTCGGTGAGACGTCAGGAAACCTGCGGGGCCCCGCCCGGAGACGGGGCCCCTGAAACACGATTCGAATACCAGGACTACTTCTGGTAAGCGTCCTCCCGGGTGCAATACGCGCAGTAGGGACGCGTGACCACATCCGCCCATTTCGCCGAATGCGTGTGGACGAAGGGCGTCTCGAACAGCGGGATCACGGGCGCGTCGGCCGCGACCATATCGACGATCTGACGCCACGCGGCGCCCCGCTTCTTCACGTCGGGGATCTGCCATTCGGCGTCGAGGAGACGCTGAACGCCGACGTTGATGTAGGACGGCGCGTTGTTGAAGTTCGCCGAGCCGATGTTGTTCCTGTCATAGACCCGGGTAACGCTGATCTTCGGATCGGGCCCGGTGGTGAAGAACTGCATCATGATGTCGAAATCATGATTGATGTACACCTTCTTCAGCGTCGCCGCCCGGTCGAAGGACTCGATCTTGATGTCGATGCCGACTTTCTTGAGCTGCTGCTTGATCACTTCGGCCGCCAGTCCCTCGAAGCCTCGGCCCTTGGCCCAGGTCAACGTGAGTCCGAAGCGCTTGCCTCCCTTCATCGGGTAGCCCGCCTCGTCGAGCAGCCTGTTCGCCATCTTCAGGTCCTGCTTGTACTGGGCGAAGCTGCCCTTGTGCGCCCACTTCATGGCCGAGTGCATGATGCCGTCCGCCACTTTCGCGGTGCCCCCGGTAGCCAGCTGGCTGATCTGGTTCTTGTCCAGCGCATACGCGATCGCCTGGCGGACCTTCACGTTCCCGGTGATGGGCCGCCGCACGTTCAAGAGCATGAACTCGACCTGTCCCGTCGCTTCTCCTCCCTTGTCGAGGACGACGAGTTTGGGGTTCTTCTTGAGGCGGGCGGCCTGATCCCAGGGGATGAGGGCCGCGCGGAGATAGTCGATCTCCCCTTTCTCAAGCGCGATGAGGCGCGTGTTGGCGTCCGAGACGAACCGGATGACCAGTTCATCCGCGTAGGGCTTGGGCGCGTTCCAGTAATTCGGGTTCCGCACGAGCCGGACGTGGCTGCCCTTCTTGTACTCCTTGAGCATGAAGGGCCCGGTTCCCACGGGTTTCTTGCTCCACGGAGCGTTCAGGAACGCCTTGCGGCTGCCCACGTGATCCTTCCACAGATGCTTGGGGTAGATGGCGGGGCCGCCGAAGATCACCCCCATCACGGTGAGCAAGGGCGCGAAAGGCTTCTTGAGGCGGACGACGATGGTGTACTTGTCCGGCGCTTCCACCTTCTCCGCCACCGGCTTCCAGAACACGCGCGAGCGCGGATTGTACGGCAGGCACTTCTCGAGAGAGAATTTCACGTCCTCGCTCGTCATCTCCTTGCCGTCATGGAACTTCACGCCCTTCCGGAGGTGGAAGATGAGCGTCTTCCCGCCGTCCTTGACCTCCCAGGACTTCGCCAGTTCCGGCTTCGGGTTGAGATCGAAATCAAGCGTGATCAGCTTGTTGTAGATGTTCACGGCCGGCACCTGGACCGTCGTGCCCGGTTTGACGATCAGGTTGAAGTGCCCCGGATCGGCTTCCAGGCCGATGACCAGCGTGCCTCCCCGCTTCTGGGCCCATGCGGACCCTGGAACCTGGCCGAATACAAGCACCGCCGCGAGGAGAAAGAAAATAGCGACGCTTCCAAATCGGATTTTCCGTCGTTCCATTGCTCTTCCCTCCAAAAATAGGGATTACCACTAACGGTCCGGGGCGTTGTGCCCCGTTGTCATACCGCCTCCAGGGTTGAATGCTCCCAATATGGCAGGGGAATAATTGGATACGATAGCCTGTAGAATCCGTTCTCCTCTTGATTCCGACTTGCGTTCAGCCGTTGAAAGAATAATCGATCTTTCGCGTGACGCTGTGCGTGTTTCCGAACGTCGGGATGACGAGGCTGTGCTTCCCGAGGCCGCCCGCCACGAACAGGCAGATGCTATCCACGTCGTCGACGACGGGAACGCTTTCGAGGTCTTCCCGGGCCAGGAGGTCGTCCCGGCGCCCCCGTGCGCGCTCCAGGTTCGCCGGCGCGAAGAGAAACGTCGGCACCCTGCCCCGCTCGTAGAGAAAAGCCCGGATTCGCGGCGGGTCCCAGCCGTCGCGCACGAGCATGTCGACGTGTTCGGGGCCGAGAACGACCACCATCTCCCCGCCGAAGAGCGCGTTGTTGCTCCCCGCCTGCATCATCGACGAGGCGATGGACTGGAGCACGCCCTCGCCATCCGTGCTGGCCGCGTCGTTGACCATGATGTGCGGATCGACCGCGATGACGGTCACGGCGCTGTCGGCGCGCTCCAGGCCGCGCTCGACGTGGAGCGGCGGCCACGGGCTCGCTTCTTCGTTCTCGCCGATGCAGCTCGAGAACTTGCCCTGGTGGCCGAAGGTGCTGCGATCGGTATCGCCCGGCTTGGCGCCCCCGATGTTCTGGAGGATGAACCGGAAGGCCCGGCCGATGGTGGCGTTCGCCCGCCAGCCCTGGCCGAAGAGGTTTTCCTTGCAGTTGATCTCCAGCGCGCCCCGGGCGGGTCCGTGGACGACGATGAGCTGCGCGATGCAGTTCGTCGTCCCCTGAACGCCGGGCAGGTTGTAGATGGGGTCGAAGATGGCGTCGACGGCGGTGACGAGCACCGGCATGTACTCGGGCCTGCAGCCCGCCATGGCGGCGTTTACGGCGATCTTCTCGATCGTGGCGTCGCCGAACAGATGGGGGATGCGGCCGCGGGACTCATCAGGCGGGCGGCCCGATGCCTCCACCATGGCCGCCACCCGCTCTTCGGTGGGCGGGATGACGGGCAGCCCGTCCCCCCAGCCACGTTCCATCACGTACTCGAGCAGTTCCAGGGGGGATTCCGCCACCTCGTGGCGCACCGAGGCGAGCTTCATCCTTCGTCTTCCGGTGGCGCCAGCGTCAGGGACTCCGCCACGCTCTCAAAAATCCCGTCCGCGTGGGTCTGCACCGTATCGAGCGGGATTCCGGTGATGGGATGGGGAATCGAGACGAGCGGGAGGCCCGCGAAGCCCAGGGCCCGCGCCTTCTTCCGGCCGAAGGCCTCGAACATGTCCGTGATGATGGTGAGCGTGGGAAGCCCGCGCTGCTCCAGCTCGATCGCGTCGTGGATACTCCACGGCGTGCAGGACCCTCAGTCGGGCACCGCGTTCACCACGAAGTCGCACTCTTCCGCCATCCGATCGATCAGGTCCTCCTCCAGGGGGAGCGCACTGCCTCCCTTGCGGTAGTGCGTGAACGAGCCGATGGGGTATTTCCCGCTTAAGCGCTCCTCCAGGCGGCGGAGCAGCTTGTCGGAGTTGGGTTTCGTGTTGTCGAGAAGCCCCAGGCGAATGCCCTCGCGGGAGGCGGGGCGCGCGGCGGGCCGCACCTTCTCCAGCGGCGGGGGTATTCCCGAGGGATCGAGAATCACCAGGGTATTCCCCATAAAACACTCCTCCCCTGAAACCAGGCGGATTCGCGCAGGGCGCGGCCTTAAATCACGATGAGTGCTGGATCGTTATGAAATAATAAGATGGCTCAAGTATCGTTTATTCTTGCCGATCGTGTCAACAAACCCTCAGGTTGCCCCTGCGCCGGGCCTTGACGGCCGATGGGGCTTTTCCGCATCACCCCAGCGGGTCGAGGCCCAGCACCGCGCGGCGCACGAGCTCCATCCCGTAGATGGGCGCGCGCGACTGCACGAACTGCTCGTTCCCCCCGAAGCTGGATGAGAAGGTGAATGCGTCGCCCCCCGTATCGAGCGCCATGTGGGTGTCGCCCAGCGCGGGGGCGCGGCGGGAGTTTTCAGGCTCGATATTCTCGGGCGGATTGGGGCCGAAGACGGCTAATCCTAAATCGGCGCCGGATTCCTCGCGAATTTTCCCGGCGAGCGCTTTTGCGATGTCCTCAGGGCTTGCTCCCGCATCCACGCCGAACATGCGCGCGAGTTCTTCTACGTGCAGTCCGACGACGCCGCGCTTCAGGAACTGCACGCGCTCGGGCCAGGCGTTCAGCCGCTGTATCAAGGCCCCGCCCGTGTTCGACTCGACGATCGCGATGGTCTTGCCGCTCTGGGCCAGCACGCGCGCCAGCGTCTCCTCGAGCGTCGCGTTCCCGGTGGCGTAGACGGCGGAGCCGAGAATCTCGCGCACCTTCACTTCCAGGCCCGCGATCAGGTTGTTCGCCTCCTCGATGTCTTTCGCGCGCGCGGTGATCCGCACGTCCACCTGCCCAGGGTGGGCGAGCACGCCGATGCTCGGGTTGATGGATTCACGGAACAGCTCCGATATCATCTCGTCCACGCGCGATTCGCCGAGGCCGCAGGTCTTCAATACCTTCGTGCGGATAACTTCGCCTAAGTCGAATTTCTCCTGCAGGATGGGCACCGCGCACTGGGTGATGATGTAGCGCATCTCGTGCGGCACGCCCGGGCTCACGATGATGACCCCGTTTTCGTCCTCGCACATGAAACAAGGCGCCGTACCGCGCGGGTTCTCAATGGGCGTCGCGCCTTGGGGAATGTAGGCCTGCTTCTTGTTGTTGTCGCTCATGTGGAAGCCGCGTCGGCTGAAATAGGCGCTGATGTAGTCGTAGAGGTCCTGCCGGAACTCGAGCTCCACGCCCATCACCTTCGCGCAGGCCTCCCGCGTCAGGTCGTCCACCGTGGGGCCGAGCCCGCCCGTGGTGATGACCACCTGGGAGCGCTCGTGCGCCTGCTTGATGACGCCCGCGATCCTGTCCAGGTTGTCGCCCACGGTGGTCTTGAAAAACATGTTGACGCCTATCGACTTGAGCTGGTCCGCGATGAACGCGCTGTTGGTGTCGATGAGGTCGCCGAGGAGCATCTCGGTGCCGATGGCGACGATTTCGCCGCGAACAGGTTCCGCCATGAAAGGTTCCTTTATGCCAAGAATCGGAAAATGATGACCCCTGTGGGAAGGCGCATATTAGGGGAGCGCTCCCCCGCCGACAAGGGCGGGAGACTCAAGCCGACCCCAAAAGCCCCCGAGAGGGGCCGTTGAAAAAGCCCTCGTTGGGGGTCCGATGGTTCTGTAGTGACAGCCCCTCTTCGGGGCTGTCCCACAGGTCGCGACCTGTCCCTACGGTGAACAATTCGATGATCGGGAAGATCGACCCTCAAGGGGTAACCCTCAAGGCGACTAAGCAAGCCCCGCGAAGGCGAGCCAGCGCTCGAACCAGCGCGCCGCGCGCCTGTTCAAGGCCTCGAGATGCCCCGGCGCATCGCGCATTATCGCCTCGGGGTCCGCGTCCGAACGCGGGGAATTCATGTCGCCCTCGAACGCCTCCAGCCAGGTGGTGATGTCCGCCATCCCGGTTTCCAGGTGAAACTGGAAGGCGTAGGCGCGCGCGCCCCACCGGAACGCCTGATTGGGATACCGCGCAGAAGACGCCAGATGAACGGCGCCCTCAGGAATATCGAACGTATCGCCGTGCCACTGGAAGACGGGGAAGCTCGCCTCCTCATCCCCCAGCAGCGGGTCTCCTCGCGCCTCGGGCGTCAGATCGACCGGGAACCAGCCGATCTCCTTTTTCCCCTCGCCCGGATACACGCGGGCGTCCAGCGCCGCCGCCATCAACTGCGCGCCCAGGCAGAGGCCATAAACCGGAACGCCCGCGCGGATCGCCTCGCCCAGGAACCAGATCTCATCGGCCAGCCAGGGGTATTTCTCCGCCTCGTAAACGCCCATCGGCCCGCCCAGGACGACAATCGCCTTGGCGTCTTCCATATCCTCCACGGAACGCGGGAGACGCTCCCCCTTGTGGAGAGCCAGGTAGCGCGCGGGAATGCCCTTCTGCGCGAGCACCTCCTCGAGCAGCGAGAGCCTTTCCACGTCCACATGCTGAAGCGCGAGAACGGACAAGGGAATATCCTCATATTAGGCGGGCCTGGAAGGGGCTGTTGAAAAAGTCCTTGCGATTCAGTCGGGATTCCAACTGTAGGTAACGCTCCCTTCTTGGGAGCGCTACATATATGTCCGACCTACACGCCCTCTCGAATAACGACCGTAGGGGCGTCGAACTTCCTGAAGAGGGAAGTTCGACCGTGCCCGCCCATCCATCGTAATCACCCCGACCTCGGACAGGCACGGGGGCCTGTCCCTACGAAATCCCCTAAATCCCCAGTATCGAAAGCGTCTCCCTCAAGTCCTCAATCTCGAAATCGGGCGGCTTGCAGCCCTCCGGCACGGGCGCGCCCTTTCTGTTGAGCCAGGCGCACGGCATGCCCACGCTCTGCGGCCCCGTAACGTCGGCATCGAACGTATCGCCCACGAAGAGCACCTCACCCGGCGCAACACCCAGTTCTTCGGCCACTTTTAGAAAAAGCGACGACGCCGGCTTCCGGAAACCCTCATCCTCTGAAATCAGAATGGAATCCATATAAGGCGTGATGCCCCTATTGTCGATAATCCGCCTGGCGGTGGGCGCATGGTCGAAATTGCTCAGGAGCGCTATCGGCAAACCGGCTTCTTTTATCCTTCCCAGCACGTCGAGGCGGTCCGTATCGAAGACGACGGAATTCTCGATGCCGTACATGTGGGCGTTCAGGGCCGTCAGGGCGGCCCGCTCCCTGTCCTGTGCGGGGATCGCCACCAGAAGTTCCATGAGGCGCCGGAAACGATGTATCGAGCGGACCTCCTTGAGCTCGGGGTCGTTGTTGCGCTCGCCCCACACCTCTTTCGAGTTCTGGATCCAGAGCTGGTGGAAGGCCTGGTAATTCGGCACGAGGAATCCACCCTCGTAAAGCGCGTCATAAGCGGCCTTCGAGGTGGTCTTCTCCTCCTTGCCGTCTATCTCCGCCACCGGGAATAAAGAGATGTCGAAATCAACGAGCGTGTCGAACAGGTCGAACGCAACCGCGCGATACGAAGCCAAGGGAACTCCTTGCGAAATGAGGGCCGGGTTCAGGGATCAGTCGTAGGAACCGTCCATATCCATCTTCCGGTACGCGCTGCCGTAGAAAAGAAGGGGCGCGCGTACCTCTTCTTCGAGAACGACGCGGGTCACACGCCCGATGACGATGGTGTGGTCACCTCCCGGAAGCTCCTCGTGCAGGTCGCACTCCAGAACGCCTACGTTTCCCGTGAGCACGGGCGAGCCGTTCTCCCCGGTTTCATGCGGGATGTCGGCGAACTGATCCTCCGCGTCCCTGCCCTTGCCTGCGAACCAGTCCGACGTGCTCTTTTGTTCTTCGGACAGGAAATTGATGGCGAACTTCTTCGCATCCTGCACCATCTTCAGGCTCGACGCTTTGTTGTCGTAACACACCAGGACGAGCGGCGGGTCGAGCGAGAGGGAGGAAAACGCGTTCGCCGTCATGCCCCGCGCTTCGGTTTCGGTTTTCGCGGTGACGACCGTGACGCCCGTCGCGAACCTGCCGAGGGCTGTTCTGAATTCTTTTCCGTCGATGCTCATGTGAAAAATCCCCTAAAGTGAACGCTTCGGTTTAGTCCGAATATCTCTCATCTTTGAACGGGTCCGCGTCGTTGTGGTATCCCCGCGTCTCCCGGAAAAGCGCCGCTGTTCTCCGTCCTTCGTCTATGGGGCTGTTGTTAAACCCCTGGTGAACGAGGATTGAATCTTCCAACGAAAGAGCAAGGTACACTCCCCCATGTAGAGCCCCAACCAATCACTCCCCCCTTGAGGGGGAGTCGATGAAGCCGAGCGATATTTGCGAAGGCTGAATCGGTGGGGGGTAAAATGCGTTTTATTGCCATTCCGAATTATACCCCCCACCAGTTTTCTTTCGGGCTTACGCCCTCAGCTCACTGACTCCCCCTCAAGGGGGGAGTGAACTTCAAAAGCGTGAGCGCAATCCAAAATCGCTTTCCAGAACTTCCCCAAAACCCCCTACCCGTCGGGCGCCAAGAGCACCTTCAGCCCGGCCCCGCGCGCCATGATGTCGAAGCCTCTCTCCCACTCATCGAGCGGGAGCATATCGGATACCATCGCCTCGGCGTCGACCCTGCCCTCTTCCAGCAACTTGAGCGCCAGCAGCCACGCGGAGCGCTTCTGCCCGAACGTGCCGACCAGGCGGATCTCCTTGAACGCCAGCCTGTCCATATCGACGGGAACGGGCGCGCCGGGCAGGCCCACCTGGAGGATTTCGCCTCCCTTCTTCACCGCCTCGACGCAGACCCCGAGCGTACCGGGAGCCCCCGCCGCCTCGACCGCCAGATCGACTCCCCAGCCGTTCGTGACCGCGAGAGCCCGTTCCAGGACGTTTTCGGTCTCCACGTTCACCGTCCATTCCGCGCCGAGCGAGCGGGCGAGCGCCAGCCTGTGCGCGTCCTTACTGGCCCCGGCCACCATCACCCGCGCGCCGTGGGCGAGAGCCGCCTGGGCGCAGCCCAGGCCGATCGCGCCCGGCCCCATGACGAGGACGAAATCGCCCTCGCGCACGCTGCACTGCTCGCACACCCCGTGAACGCAGACCGCTAGGGGTTCGGAGAGTGCGGCCGCTTTTAAGCTCACGCTATCGGGCAGGCGGTGAATCGACTCCGCCCGCGTGACCACGTAATCGGTGAACGCGCCGTTGCTCACCACGCCCGCGATGTCGCGCTCCTCGCACCGGTTGTAGCGGCCCGAGATGCAGTGCGGGCAGGCGCGGCACGTCGACTTCGTGGGTTCGGCCGTCACCCGCGCGCCCAAAGGGATTCCCTCGACGCCTGCGCCTGTTTCCACCACTTCGCCCGAGAACTCATGCCCCAGCACCAGGGGCGGGAAATAGTGAAAAAACTCGCCCGAGGCGATGTGCACGTCCGTGCCGCAGATGCCGGCGTGGGCGATTTTCACCTTCACCTGACCGGGACTCACGCGAGGCTCCGAAACGTCCAATAGCGCCATGTTGCCGGGCCCTTTCGCCTGTTTCACCAGGGCTTTCATGTTCGCCTCGCGTGAACCGAATCAGGCGTTCAGTACGGCGATCGCCCGGATCGGCGAGCCCGACCCGCCCGTAATCTTGAGCGGAAGCCCGATGTAGAGGAACTCCTTGCCCACCACCAGCTCGATGTTGCACAGGTTCTCCGTGTTCGTGCGGCCCAGCTCGCGGCAAACGAGGTGGCAGGGATAGTCCGGGCTGGTCGCCATGTCCATGCTGGGGGCGTCGGTGCCCACGTTGATGGCCCCGCACTCGCCGTAGACGTACTCGGCCGCTTCGCGCGTCCAGCCTGCGTAGGCCGTCGTGTACTTCGGCGTCGGATGGTGGCGCTTGAAGTGCCCGTACGTGTAGAGGAGCGTATCGCCCGGCTTTAGCTCGTAATTGTAATGGTCGAGCCTGCGCTTCACGTCGTCCGCGTCGATGTAGCTGTTGTCCTCGACGTTCTCGAAATCAATCGCGATGCCCCGGCTGTAGAAGGAATCGAAGTTCATCTCGTCGATGTGCGGCGCGTCGGGCGAGGGGTCGAGATGGCTGATGGAATCCACGTGCGTCGGGCCATGCTCGCAGAACTGGATGATTCCCGAGTAATAACTCATCTCGCTCTTGAAGCGCCCGCTGGCGGCGCTTTCCTCGTGCGTCATGTTCGTCCAGCGCCAGGTCTCGGGGTGCCCCACGAACACGGGCTGTCCCTGGTAGATGTCTTGTGAGAGGTCAACGATTTCGTGATTCTTGTACGCCATGGTGATTCTCCTCCGGCATGTTCCGCTATAGGTGAACTGTTCGAATCCTTGCGATTCGCTGCATGAAGCATATCTGTTGAATCAGGCCAAAACCGGCGAAACGACTTGCCCGTTTCCGGGTTTCATCTGGGAAAATTCTTGGGTTTTGAGCGCTTTTGATATTAGAGTCGGGGTGAACCCTTGTCAACGGAATGGCTTGAGGGCGCGCGCCCGCCATGAATTGTTGAAAAATACCCGATTTCGTGATTCGGCGAATGGAGCCGACCGGGGAGGGAGGAGACAACACTTTCCCCATGTAGAGTACTCAACAATCACTCCCCCCTTGAGGGCCGCGCATCTCCTCTTCGGGATGCCCGACGAGGAAGCCGAACCGACAGGGGGTTGTTGAAAAAGTCCTTCAAGTGGGGGGAGTGTTCCCTTTCTCCTCGGTCGGGTTTCAAATTCACTCCCCCCTTGAGGGGGAGTCGAAGAGCTGAGGGCGTAAGCCCGAAAGCGATTCGGTGGGGGGTATAACTCGGAGTGGCGATAAAACGCGATTCACCCCCCACCGATTCAGCCTTCGCACAAACCGCTCGGCTTCATCGACTCCCCCTCAAGGGGGGAGTGATTGTTTGGCGCTCTGCAAGGTGAGGATTGTTTAACCCGACCCCAAAGGGGTCTTTTTCAACAGCCCCTCTTCAGTCGGATTTCACCACCGCCGTCATTCCGGCACATGCCGGAATCCAGAGCCGAGGAGAATGGCGATGATCCGGTTTTTCATCCTCCACTCACTGTAGGGAATACGGAAGAAATAAAAAAAAACAAAGGCAAATTCTCTGGATTCCGGCATACGCCGGAATGACGATCAAAAGCGAGGAGCAAAATCACCTTCGCGCATTGGGCGGCACTCTTTGGGACATCATTTCCCCCTGGAGGACTTTTTCAACAACCCCGCCCGCCTGGAATTGACACCGGGAAGCCCGTCTCCTTACCATGCCGCAAAAGCCCATACTTCACTTTTCTCTTTCGGTGGAAAACATCCCGATGGCGGACGCGCGCCGCGTCACGGCGATCCTGCTCGCCGCAGGCCTCTCGAAGCGCCTGGGGCGGAACAAACTCCTCCTGCCCCTCGGGGATGAGACCGTCGTCCGCAAGACGGCGAAAGCGGTGCTCGCGAGCGCGGTTACAGAAGTCATCCTCGTGACGGGCCATGAGGAGGCGATGGTGAAAGAGGCCGTGGAAGATCTCGACGTGCGCCTCACGCACAACCCCCGCTACGCCGAGGGGCAGAGCACGAGCATGATCGCAGGAATCGAGGCCGCGCCTGAAGATACCGACGCCTACCTGTTCGTCCTGGGCGACCAGCCCCTGCTGACGCCCGGAATCGTGAACGAGGTGATATCCCTCTATGAGAGGTCCCGGCCCGAAGCACAGGTCGCGGCGCCGGCCTACGGGGGCAGGCGCGGAAACCCCGCGCTGTTCTCAGCCGATCTCAAAGACGAACTGCTGCATGCGAGCGGCGATGCGGGCGGCCGGGGCATCATCCGGAGACTGGAAAACGAATCTCCGGGGGCGATCGTATTTCACCACCTGCCCAATGATGATATCTTTCTCGACATCGACACGGAAAAAGATTACGAATCCATGCTTCGTAAATTCCAATAATCCTCATACGAGCAGCGAAGGAGTGTATTCATGGTGAAAGCGTTTCAGATTGCATCCGGCCCGCGCGTCCGCTTCGGTCGCGGAGAAGCCACCCAGGTCGGAGAGGAAGCGAAGGGCCTGGGGATGGCCAGACCGATGCTCGTCACCGACCCGGGACTCGCGTCGATCGGCGCGCTCGATTCTGTGCTGAAAGGTCTCGAAAACTCAGGCATAGACCATCAGTTCTACGATCAGGCCGAGGCGAATCCTTCCGACGCCAGCATCCTCGCGGCCCGCGAGTTCTTCAACAATAACGGGTGCGACGGCTTCATCGCCGCCGGCGGCGGCAGCACGATGGACACCGCCAAGGCGACGCTGGCCATCGTCGCGAACGGCGGCGTGCCGAGCGACTACTACGGTCGCGGCAAAGCCACGAAACCCGGCCCGCCGCTCATCACCGTTCCCACCACGGCGGGCACAGGAAGCGAGGTCACCATGAGCTCCATCGTCACGGACATGAAGCTCATGATCAAAACCGTCCTCGCCGACGACTCGCTCTTCGCGAAACTCGCGGTCGTCGATTCGGCGCTCCTGGCCAAGCTCCCCTCCCACATCGCCGCCGGCGCGATGATGGACGCCCTGACCCACGCCATCGAATCGGTCGGCTCGCCCGCCTCCAACCCCTGGACGGAGGCGATTGCGTTTCAGTCGATCACCTATATCGGAAAGCACGGCAGAGCCTACGTGGACGACCCCTCGGATCCGGAAGCCGCCGACGGCATATCGCTTGCGGCCATGCTGGCGGGACGCGCCTTCACCAACACGGGACTCGGCATCGTGCACTCGCTCGCGCATCCGCTCGGCGCCTACCACGGGCTGCATCACGGCACGGCGAACGGCATCTTCCTGCCGCCCGTCATGGAATTCAACCTCCCCGTCATGCGGGAGGCCTACGCGCGAATGGCGCCCTTGCTCAAAGAAGGCGCTCCACATACTGCCGAGGCGGCGATAGACGCCATCCGCGAACTCAACACGGATATCGGCATACCGGGCAGCCTGAGAGAGGCGGACGTCGTGAACGAGGATTTGGACGTCCTGGCAAAAGACGCAGCGGAGAGTCACCAGGTCAACACGAATCCGGTCCCCTCGACCCAGGAGGACTTGAAGCGTCTTCTGCTGGCCGTGCTCGAGTAGACGATGCCTGCAACCGAGATACTGATACCGGAAGCGGACATACAGAGCCGTCTCACGGAGCTCGCCGCCGAGATCAACGCGGTGCAGCCCGACGGGCCGGTTCACGTCGTCATGATACTCAAAGGTGCGATTATCTTCGGCGTCGACCTCGCCCGCGCCCTTGAGCGCAACACCACGCTCGGCTTCCTCACGGCCTCGAGCTACGGGGAAGGAACGCAAAGCACGGGCCGCGTGGAGATCGACGCCAGGCACCTGGGCGACATCGAGGGGCGGAACGTCCTGCTCATCGACGACATTCTCGATACGGGGCACACGTTCTCGAAAACCCTGGATATTCTTGGAGATAAGCGCCCCGCAACGCTTAGGACGTGTGTGTTGATGGACAAGCCGGAGAGGAGAGAAGTCGATATCCACGCGGACCACGTGGGCTTCACCATCGAGAATCATTTCGTGGTCGGCTACGGGCTTGACTGCGACGAGGCGTACCGCACCCTGCCGGACATCCGGATCTATGCGCCCGAATGAGATAAACAGGCGGAGTGCGGGTGAGGGAGGAGACAACACAATCCCTCCCGCCTTGAGGGGTCGGGCATCCCGAGGGGAATGCCCGATAAAAAAGTCCTCGTTGGGAGTGCGATGGTTTTGTAGGGACAGGTCGGAATTCATCACCGCCGTCATTCCGGTGTCAGACCCGATTGGGCGGAAATAACGAGAGAGGGATGTAGGGGTCGCATATATGCGACCCGTGATTTGATATCCGCCCTTTGGGGGTCATGGACGCGATTCGGGCGGGGGGATATTGCCATGAGCGTGGTTTTGATTCGTCCGCATGGGTCGCATATATGCGACCCCTACAAATCAGAGTCGAACGTCCTACCCGGTCGACTGCATACCCCGAATCATAAGAGTAAGGGCTTTTTCAACAACCCCTCAATCAACAAGGCCCCGGCCTTCCGTTCACACAGGAGATACGTTCATGCCGATTCAGGAGATAACGGTCTGGGATACCGCCGTGGAAGTCGATCAGGGATCCAGGAACCGCTACGGGGGCGCGTCTTTGCTTGAGCGCGTCGTGGTCCGCCTAACGAACGACGAAGGATTGGAAGGCTGGGGCGAGGCGGCGCCTCTGATGTACATCACCAAAGATACCGGCTCGGAGATGGCGGCCGCACTCCGCGAATCCGCCCCCCGCATACGGGGAATGGAAGCGGATGAGCTGCTCGCCGCGTTCGATGAGACGGTGGATTTCAAGGGAATGGGCGCCGCGCGCACCGCTCTCGAAATCGCCGCCATCGATCTGTCCGCCAAAACCAGCCAGGCGCCGTTCTCGCAGGTCTTCGGCGGTCACAAGAGAAACACCGTCACGCTCGACGCCCCCATCGGCCTCCTCCCTCCCGATGAAGCCGTCAAGAAGGCCGAACCGCTTGTCGAACAAGGAGTCAGGACCCTCAAGGTGAAATCGGGCGTCGATATGGAGGCGGACGCCGAGCGCATCGAAAGGCTGCGCGAGAGGTTCGGCCCCGACATCAAGCTGAGGACGGATGCCAACGGCGGGTTCACGCCCGAGGAGGCCCTGCGCTTCACGGACAGGATGATCGCGATCGGCCTCGAGCACTTCGAGCAGCCCGTGCTTCCCTCAGAAGAAAAATGCCTCGACGTGTTCAGGGAAATCCGCGCCCGGGGGATGCAGGTCGCCCTGGATGAGTCGCTCTTCTCCATCGACGACGCGCGCCGCCTGGTCGACGCGGATGCCGTTGATGTCGCCGTCATCAAGATCGCGAAATTCGGCGGCCCCCGGAACGCCTGGAAGGTGGCGCGGGTGTTCGACGCCGCCGGAAAGCCCGCCCTGCTCAGCTCTCCCTATGAATCCTACATCGCCAAATCGGCGGGCTTCGCTCTCGCGCTGTCTCTCGATGTTGCGGACAGGGCGCAAGAACTCGCCCATCTGCTTGATGAGGAACCTTACGCCGAGTGGAGCCACTCCATTTCGGGCGGCGAGTTCAGGCTGGCGGATGCGGCCGGACACGGAGCCAAAGGCATCCCCGCGCGCGTCGAGAAGATGGCGAGGGCTGCCGTATAGCGGAATCAAACCTTTAACTTGCGCAGGAGAATGAATGCGATGAGTCTCCCCACGAAGGTCGATATCGTCGAGGTAGGCACGCGAGACGGCCTCCAGAACGAAAAAACCTACATCACGCCCGAGGACAAGATAAGGCTTCTGGACACCATCACCGACGCCGGCGTCCGCCGCATCGAGGTGACGAGTTTCGTGAGTCCCAAACACGTCCCCCAGTTGAGGGACGCGCAGGAGGTGCTGGCCGGTTGCAAGCGCAGCCCCGACGCCGAGTACGAAGCTCTGGTTCCCAACGTCCGGGGCATGGAGCGCGCCCTCGAATGCGATCTGGACGGCGTCATGCTGTTCGTCGCCGCCAGCGAGACGTTCAACCTGAAGAACATCCGCGCGAGCCGGGAGGAAATGCTCGGCGTCGCCCGCGAAGTGGCCAGGATGGCGCTGGATGCGGGGCTCAAGCTCAGGGGCGGCGTGGTCGCCACCTTCGGCTGCCCGTATGAGGGGCGCATCGCCTACGAGGATGTCGAGTGGGTGGTCGGCGAATACGTGGACATGGGCTGTGCGGAGATCGGCCTCGCCGACACCGTGGGCATGTCGAACCCGGCCGAAATCAAGAGGCTCACCAATCACATACGCGAGAAATTCCCCTCCGTCCGCTACGCGCTCCACCTCCACAACACGAGAGGGGCCGGCCTCGCCAACCTGCTGGCGGGCCTGGAAGTCGGCGTCGATACGTTCGACACCTCCATCGGCGGCCTGGGCGGCTGCCCCTTCGCGCCGCGCGCCACCGGCAACATCGCGAGCGAGGACACGATCAACATGCTCCACGAGATGGGGGTCGATACCGGGGTCGACCTGCCGAAACTCCTGGAAGCCGTCGCCCACGCGGAGAAAGTCCTGGATCGCCAGTTGCCGGGGCAACTCCTCCACGCCGGCATCCCCGAATGGGAAATGGCGTCCTGAAGCGACGCCTGCGGATGGCGTGTGTGTGCTTCGTGAAACACTTGTTTCTCCGGGGCGGGGCGTTTATGAACGCCCCACGTTCGCGAACGGCCCTTGCGCTACAACCTTATATGAAGACCGTAGTGACAACCCCGATGAGGGGTTGTCCTGCTCCCGTGCCTGCCCCTGTGAAGCGCAACCACAGGGATGGACATATCCGATACGGGCGGAGATAGGGGGCCGCCCGGCTACGTGTGAATACGGTTTTGTTCGTCATTCCGGTGTCGTCCCCCCCTCCGAGGAGCGAGCGATTATGTTTTGGTAGGGACAGGTCGCGACCTGTCCCTACATTCTTGTTTATCGACCGAGCAAACGCATCGTCATTCCGGCGAAAGTCGGAATCCATTTGTTTTGCCTTTGTTTTTTTCTTTTCTGATTGGTTCCCGCCAATGACGGGGAGATGAAAAGCCGGAGCATTGTCGTTCTGCATTAGAATGGATTCCGGCTTTCGCCGGAATGACGGCGTAGATCAATTCCGAGCGAGGAGGGGCTTTTCCAACAACCCTCAAGGGGGGAGTGTTTTGTTGACACTCTGCAGGAGGAATAATACCTCCTACCTCCCCGGTCGTTCAGCCCCTCCTTCCTCAGTCGGGGTTGACCCCCCGCCGCACCGGGTTTTCCCCAAGAACATCTCCCAAGGCTCTTGAAAACCCTTGACTTTGCAGCCCAAAGCTGATTGTATGCAATATACACTTTCAGGAGAAACGCATTGCCGCCCGAGTCGGAACGACCAGATCCCATCGATGAACTGAAAGCGTTGACCTCCAAGGCGCAGGCGCTCGGCGGCGAGGCGGCGAGAGAGCGCCAGCACAAGCAGGGGAAGCTGACCGCCAGGGAGCGCATCGACCTTCTGCTCGACCCCGACAGCTTCTCGGAACTCAACCTCTTCGTGGAGACGCGCTCGACGGATTTCGGGATGGATGCGCGGCGGTCCCCCGGAGACGGCGTCATCACCGGCAGCGGACACGTGAACGGCCAGCTCGTCTTCGTGGCCTCGCAGGATTTCGGGGCCCTCGGCGGTTCGCTCGGAGAGATGCACGCCGAAAAAATCGTGAAGATGCAGGAACTCGCCATGAAGGCGGGCGCGCCCATCGTCACCATTCTCGATTCGGGCGGCGCGCGCATCCAGGAGGGCGTCCTGGCGCTTCACGGCTACGCGCAAATCTTCCACAACAACACCCAGGCGTCGGGCGTGATTCCCCAGATTTCGATCATCGTCGGTCCCTGCGCGGGCGGGGCCGTCTACTCCCCCGCCATCACGGACTTCGTCTTCATGGTCGACGGGCTGAGCAAGATGTTCATCACCGGGCCGGAAGTCATCAAGGCGGTGACGGGAGAGGACGTATCCGTCGAGGAGCTGGGCGGCGGCGCGGTGCATTGCTCGACGAGCGGGAACGCGCATTTTCTCGCCACAGACGAGCGCGAATGCTTCGAGATGGTGAAAAAACTGCTCTCCTTCCTCCCCTCGAACAACCTCGACGATCCTCCCCTGTCCGATACGCCCGAGTGGCCACCGGATGAAAACCCCGAGCTCGACGGCATCGTCCCCGCGGAAGCCACGACCGCCTACGACGTCCGCGACCTGGTGACAAACGTCTTCGACGACGGCGATTTCCTGGAGGTCCATGCGGAATTCGCCAAAAACATCGTCGTCGGGTTCGCGCGTCTCAAGGGAAGGCCCGTCGGCGTCGTGGGAAATCAGCCCACGCACCTGGCCGGCGTCCTGGATATCGACAGCTCCGACAAGCTCGCGCGCTTCGTGCGATTCTGCGACGCCTTCAACCTGCCCCTCGTCAACTTCGTGGACGTGCCCGGCTATCTGCCCGGCACCCAGCAGGAATACGGCGGCGTCATCCGCCACGGGGCCAAGGTGCTCTTCGCCTACAGCGAGGCGAACGTGCCGAAAATCGCCTTGATCGTCCGCAAGAGCTACGGCGGCGCCTACATCGCGATGAGCGGGTTCGGACTGGGCTACGACCGCGTTCTCGCGTATCCGTTCGCGGAGATCGCCGTGATGGGTCCCGAGGGCGCCGCCAACATCATCTTCCGGCGCGAGATCGGCGAGGCCGAGGACCCCGACAAGGTCCGCGGGGAGAAGATAGAGGAATACCGCAGGCTTTTCGCCAAGCCCTACACGGCCGCGAAATACGGTCTCGTGGACGTCATCATCGAGCCGCGCCACACGCGGAGTGCGCTCATCCGGGCTCTTGAGATGACCGCGCACAAGCGCGAGGAGCGGCCGGAAAAAAAACACGGAAACATTCCACTGTAAGGAAAAGGATTTCCCCGTGGATTCATTCATACCCGGAATCTTGCTGACGACCATCGGCATGGGCGTCGTCTTCGGCTCCCTGGTCGTGCTGATGGTGGTCATCCTGCTTCTGGAGAGATTCGTAGGCTCCGGGCGGCGGGAAGCCAGTGCGGACGCGGTGGCGCAGGAGGCTGCGCCTGAGAGCGACGACCTGGACGTCGTCTTGGCTGCCGCAGCCGGGTATTTTCTGGAAACCGAAACGCCCGAGGTATACGTTCCCCCGGTGCGCCGGAATGCGAATTCCGTCTGGGCGCGAACCGCCCGTGCAGGACATCTCAGCCAGCGGAGGCGTCGGTGAGAAATTTTCATCTGACCATCAACGGGAAACGCTACGCGGTGAGCGTGGAGCGTGGCCCCGGCTCGAGCGAACTCGAGGTCACGGTAGACGGGCAGACGCATCGCGTTGGGGTGGAAGAAGAGGAGAAGGCCGCACCCTCCGCTCCCCGTCCATCCGCCGCGCGCAAACCCGCCCCCAAGGCGACGAGCGCCGGCGGAAAGATACTCGCCCCCCTGCCGGGCGTGGTCTTGTCCGTCGCGGTGGCCCCGGGCGATTCGGCGCGCGCCGGGGATACCCTTTTGGTGTTGGAAGCCATGAAGATGGAAAACGTGATCCGGGCGGATTCCGATTGTACGGTTCAGGCGGTTCATGTGCGCAAGGGCGATAAGGTGGAAGCCTCTCAATTGCTCATGGAGATCTCATGAGCCAACTATTCTCTTCGGTCGCCGAATTCATCTCCCTCACCGGGTTTTCGTCACTGGGTTTCGGCGACGTCCTCATGCTTGCGATTTCATGCCTCCTGCTCTACCTGGCCATCCGGAAGGGCTTCGAGCCCCTGCTCCTGGTGCCCATCGGGTTCGGCATGCTGCTCTCGAACCTGCCTGAAACCGGCATTTTCGATAAAGGCGGCCTCATCCAATACTTCTACTTCGGAGTGAAGGCGGGCATATTTCCGCCCCTGATATTCATGGGCATCGGGGCGCTCACGGATTTCGGCCCGCTGCTGGCGAACCCCAAGACGCTGCTCCTGGGAGCGGCGGCGCAGTTCGGCATCTTCGCCACCCTGCTCGGGAGCATATTCCTGGGCTTCAACCTCTCGGAAGCCGGCGCCATCGGCATCATCGGCGGGGCGGACGGCCCCACGGCCATCTACACCGCTTCCAAGCTGGCGCCGCACCTGCTCGGTCCCATCGCCGTAGCCGCCTACAGCTACATGGCGCTCGTACCGATGATCCAGCCTCCCATCATGAAAGCGCTCACCAACAGCGAGGAGCGCTCGCGGGAGATGATGCAGCTAAAAGATATCGAAAAGCCCGTACGCATCCTGTTTCCCATCATCACGACGCTGCTCACGGGCCTCCTGCTCCCCTCGGCGGCGCCCCTCATCGGGATGCTCATGCTCGGGAACCTCTTCCGCGAATGCGGAGTGGTCGAGCGGCTCCTGAAGACCTCCGAAGACGCGCTGCTCAACATCGTCACGATATTCCTCGGCGTCTCCGTGGGCGCGTCGATGACGGCCGAGACTTTCCTTAAGTGGGAAACCATCGGCATTCTCCTGCTCGGCTTCATCGCCTTCGGCATCGGTACGGCCACCGGCGTGATCTTCGGCAAGATCATGGCCGCGTTCAGTAGCACGCCGATCAACCCCCTCATCGGCGCGGCGGGCGTGAGCGCGGTTCCCATGGCGGCCCGCGTCGTCCAGAAGGTGGGCGCCGACGAGAATCCGGGGAATTTTCTGCTCATGCACGCGATGGGCCCCAACGTGGCGGGCGTCATCGGTTCCGCGATTGCGGCCGGCGTGCTGATTTCACTCATCCGAACCTGACGGAGAGAACTTCATGGCTGGACCACTGGAAGGCATCCGGGTAGTCGACCTGACGCGAATTCTCGCAGGCCCGTATTGCACCATGATGCTGGGCGATATGGGCGCGGAAATCATCAAAATCGAAAATCCCGACGGCGGGGACGACACCCGAGGCTGGGGTCCTCCATTCCTGAACGGGGTGAGCACGTACTTCATCTCGATCAACCGCAACAAGAAAAGCCTCACGCTCAACCTGAAGGACGAGCGCGGCAAGGAGCTTCTGCGCGATCTGATTCGCAACAGCGACGTCATGGTGGAGAATTTCAGGCCCGGAGCGCTGGAGAAACTCGGCTTTCCCTGGAAGGAGATCCACCGCATCAACCCCGCGATGATATTCGCCTCGTTATCAGGCTTCGGCCAGACCGGCCCCCGGAAAAGCGAGCCCGGCTTCGACGTGGTCATCCAGGGCGAAGGCGGAATCATGAGCATCACCGGAGAGCCGGACGCTCCGCCCAGCAAGGTGGGCGCATCCATCGCGGACATCACGGCGGGAATGCTCGCCGCCCAGGGAATTCTGCTCTCCCTCTACCACCGCGAGAAAACGGGCGTGGGGCAGATGGTCGACGTCGGTATGCTCGACGGGCAGGTGGCCCTGCTCACTTACCACGCGAACAACTACTTCGGAACCGGAAAGCTTCCGCCCAGGCGGGGGAACAAGCATCCTTCCATCACGCCGTATGAGACCTATGAGTGCAGGGACGGATACTTCAACCTGGGCGTGGGCAACGACAGCCTGTGGCGCAGGTTCTGCGACGCGATGGGGCTGGGGCACATCAAGGAAGACCCCAAATTCGCCATCAACAAGGACAGGGTGGACAACCGCCTGGAGCTCCAGGAGATTCTCGACGCCTTCTTCGCGGAGAAGACGGTGGGAGAAACGCTCGATGCCCTGCGGAGCGCGGGTATCCCGTGCGGCCCGATCAACAATCTCGAACAGGTGCTGAACGAGCCTCAGATTCTCGCGCGCGAGATGGTGGTGGACGTCGACGTGCCCGTCGCCGGCCCCACGAAGGTGACCGGCGTGCCCATCAAGCTATCCGAGACCCCGGGCGCCGTGCGCACGCCGCCGCCCACGCTGGGACAGCACACCGACGAGGTGCTCGAATCCGTCCTCGGCATGGATGAGGCGCAAAGAAAGGCGCTTCGGGAAAAAAGCGTGGTGTGAGGCAGGAGAGATGAACATCTTCGCGAATTACTACAGCATCAGAGCGTTGATCCCGTGTAAGGGCTCATGGGGGAATTGAGTTGCGGATACCTGGCGTCCAGATCGAAAAACCCAAATCCCTGAGCAAGATGGTGTCGGAACAAATTAAAGACGCCATCCTGAGCGGCATCTTCCAGCCGGGGGACAAGCTGGTCGAAACGACGCTCACCGAATCGATGGGCGTGAGCAGAACCCCGCTCCGCGAAGCCTTCCGGGAACTCGCGGCGGAAGGCTACATCACCGTCGTACCGCACAAGGGGGCGCACGTGAGCCTCGTGAGCGAGGATGAGGTTCTGGACATCTACGCTATCACCAGCGTGCTTGAGGGACTCGCCACGCGCCTCGCGACCCCGAACCTCCGCGAAGGCAGGACGAACGAAACGCTCCATGAATTATTCGAGCAGTTGAAGCACCACTATGAGCGCGGCGAGGTGGATGCCTACTGGGCGGCGAACCGCGATTTTCACCGCCACATCACGAGCGCTTGCGAGAACTCGAGACTCCAGGGACTCATCGAGAACCTGAGGCAGCAGATCATGAAGACCCGTGTGGTGACGCTACACGCGCCCGGACGTCTCGAAAATTCCATGGCCGAACATGAGGAAATACTCCAGGCCATTATCGATAGCGACGGAAGAAGCGCCGAGCGCCTGGTGATCAGACACCTGGAAATTCAGGGGAATTTCGTGCTGGACCTCATCAAGAAATCATCCGAAAACGCAACCGTTACAATTGCAGAACCAGCCTAGTCGAGCACTTCCCGCACATTTGCGCCCGCCATACCCAGGGCTTGCGCCACGCCCGCGTGGGTGATGCGCCCTTCGGCCACGTTCAGGCCATCTGCGAGGTGCGGATTGCGCGCAACCGCTTCTTTCAAGCCTGAATTGGCCAGTTCCAGGGCATAGGGCAGCACCGCGTTCGAGAGCGCGATGGTGCTCGTGCGGGGGACGACCCCCGGCATGTTCGCCACGCCGTAGTGGACGACGCCGTCGACGAGGTAGGTGGGTTCCGAATGGTAGGTGGGGCGTATCGTCTCCACGCAACCGCCCTGGTCCACCGCCACGTCCACGATGACGGCGCCTGCGTTCATCTCCTGCAGCATCTCGCGCGACACCAGAACCGGCGTGCGCCCGCCCGGCACCAGAACGGCGCCGATGACCAGATCCGCCTCGCGCAGGGCTTCACGTATAGTGAAGCGCGTGGACACCAGCGTCTTGACCCGGCCATCGAAAATATCGTCGATATATTCGAGCCGCGCATGATTGATGTCGAACACCGTGACGCCCGCGTGCATGCCGACCGCTATTTTTGCCGCGTTCTTTCCCACGATGCCCGCTCCGAGGATGACCACGTTCCCCCGGGGAACGCCCGGCGCCCCGGCCAGCAATACGCCGCGTCCCCCCAGGTTTTTCCCGAGATACTTGGCTCCTTCCTGAACCGCCATCCTGCCCGCTATCTCGCTCATGGGCTGCAAGATGGGCAAAACGCCATCGGGCGAAGTGACCGTCTCGAACGCGACGCCGTAGGTTCCGCTCTCAGACAGCGCGCGCGCAAGGGGCTGGCAGGCGGCCAGATGCAAAAAGGCGAACAGAATCTGCCCCTCGCGCATCAGCGGAAACTCCGGCTCCAGGGGTTCCTTGACCTTGACGATCATCTCCCCTTCCGCCCAGAGTTCCTCGGCTGTTGAAACGACCCGCGCGCCCACCGCCTCGTATTCCGCATCCGCTATGCCGGCGTCGAGGCCGGCGCCTTTTTCCACCATCACGGCGTGGCCCGCCTCGGCGAGAGCCTCCACCGCGCCGGGCGTCAAGGCGACCCTGTATTCATCCTGTTTGATTTCCCTGAGCAGCCCGATTCTCATGGACCCTCCGCCTCCTCTTCCACGACATGGAACGTGCTCTCTGCCTCGGCGACGGGTCGGCCGTCTTCCGCCCTGATCGCCTTTCCTTCCAGGACGACGAACCTGCCTTTTTTCTTCTTCAGCCTTCCCTCGAGCAGCAAGGGCGTGCCGACGGGCAGGGGGTCGCGATAGCGGATTTCGCTTCTCGCAGAGTAGGCGCGCATCCCTTTGAGGAAAAGCCAGTTCGCCATCACGTCATCGAGAACGCTGAAGACGATGCCGCCGTGCGTCACGCCGTCGTAGCCCTGGTGGACGGACTTAGGCGTGAACTCGGCGCGGCAGACGTCGCCATCGAGCCGGAAAGTGATTTTCAGACCAATCGGGTTCGCGGGGCCGCACACGAAACAGCCATCCGCATCCGGGCGTCCTCTCGGGTCAGACAATGGTTTGGTCTCCATCTCGTCTCGGCTAAACAAAAAAAGGAGAGCCTCGGCGGCTCTCCTTTCAGGAGTCTCTCATCTCGGGAACCCCCTACGATTCCCCTTGCGCCTCTTTTCTCTTCTGGCGGCGTTCCTGCCTTTCCTGTTCCCTGGTGGTGTCTCTGTCGATCAACTCGAGGAGCGCCATGGGCGCGGCGTCTCCCTGCCGGGGAGGGAGGCGCAGAATCCGCGTATAGCCGCCCGGCCGCTCCGCATATCTCGGGGCGATGGTTTCCATGAGCTTGGCGACCGCGGCCGGGGTCTTGAGATAAGAGGCGACCTGCCGCCGCGCATGGAGCGTGCCTTTCTTGCCCGTGGTGATGATGCGCTCGGCATGGCGGCGAACCTCCTTGGCCTTGGCCAGCGTAGTCCGCACCCTCTCCTCGTCGATCAGGGAAGTTACCATGTTCCTCGTCATCGCATCGCGATGTTTCGAGGTGCGCCCCAGTTTCCTGCCGTGCCATTTATGCCGCATCTATCTATGTCCTATTCTTGTTCGGAATCATCCTGCCCGCTCAGATCGCGCGGCGTGAGATCCATATAGCTTAAATCCATTCCGAGAGACAAACCCATTCCCGTGAGAATATCACGAATTTCATTCAAACTCTTGCGCCCGAAATTCCTGGTTCTCAGCAACTCGGCTTCGGTCTTTTGCACCAGCTCGCCCAGCGTGCGGATCCGCGCGTTTTTCAGGCAGTTATAGCTGCGAACCGAAAGCTCGAGTTCTTCCACGCTTCTGCTCAGGCTCTCCACAATCCTCTGCTTGCGCTCATCCACCTTGGGCGCCTGGGGCGCAATTTCTTCCTCGAAGTTGATGAATATCTGGAGATTGTCCTTCAGTATCTTCGCCGCGTGGGCGACCGCATCCACGGGGGCGATGGTTCCGTTCGTCTCCACGTCGAGAATCAGCTTGTCGTAATCCGTAATGTCGCCCACCCGGGTTTTCTCCACCTGGAAAGTGCAGCGGCGGATGGGAGAGAAGATGGAATCCATCGGGATGAACTGAGGGCCGAGGGTCAAATCCACGTTTCTCTCCGCGGGAACGTAGCCGCGACCGATGTTCGCCACGAGTTCCACCTCGAGTTCCGCCTCCTCGTTCATGTTGGCGATCTCGATGTCGGGGGTGAGCACCTTCACGCCCGCAGGGGCTTCGATATCTCCCGCCCTGAATACGCCGGCGGATCCTGTATGCTGGTAATTCATGTGAACCGGCCAGGTTTCCGATTCCACTTCGATGACGACATCCTTGAGATTCAGGATGATTTCCGTCACATCCTCCATGACGCCCGGTATGCTCGAAAACTCGTGAAATACGCCCTCGATGCGCACACCCGTGAAAGCGGCTCCCTGCAGTGAAGACAAAATCACGCGGCGGAGCGCATTGCCCAGCGTAACACCATACCCGCGTTCCAGGGGCTCGGCGATAAAACGGCCGAAAGTATCGGTCAAACTTTCCGGCTGAGGCTCCAGGCCAGTGGGTTTGACCAGATCAGCAGTGGCTGTCATTTCTATTGGTCCTCCGTTTAGCGGTTGACCACTTTTTGAAACAAGTTGGTCGAAACGAGCTTGTTATTTATTTGGAATACAGTTCCACAATCTGCTGCACGTTGATGTCAATCTGGGAGTCAACCAGACTGGGCGGCTCCAGGACGCGCGCCTGAAAATCGGCGTGGTCCACATCGAGCCAGGCGGGAGCGCCGCGCACTTTCCCTTTTTCCGCGCTTTGCACGATCAGCCCATTCTTCTTGCTTTTCTCTTTAATCTCGACGACGTCGCCCTTCCGAACGACGAACGCCGGGCGATTCACCTTCCTGCCGTTCACCCGAATGTGGTTGTGAATCACCAGTTGACGCGCCTGATTACGCGAATCCGCGAAACTGGCCCGGAACACGACATTGTCTAGCCTGGATTCAAGCAGTGAAAACAGGTTGTCGCCGGTGACGCCCTTGCGCCGTGCGGCTTCTTTGTAATATAGCCGGAACTGCTTCTCCAGTACGCCGTACACCCGGCGCGCCTTTTGTTTCTCGCGAAGCTGCATTCCGTATTCGCTCAGCTTCCCCCGCGTACGCGCCGCGCCATGCTGCCCCGGCGGAAAGCTCCGTTTATCGAAAGAGCATTTATCGCCGATGCAGCGATCACCCTTCAAGAAGAGCTTCATCCCTTCCCTTCGGCAAAGCCGACAAACCGAATCCTTGTATCGCGCCAAAACTCAAACTCCCTCTTGCCTAGACCTAGACCCGACGCCGCTTGCGCGGTCGGCAACCATTGTGGGGAATAGGCGTTACGTCACGAATGAGACTCACCTCGAGCCCCGCCGCGGCCAGCGAGCGAATTGCCGCCTCTCGCCCGGAACCGGGACCACTCACGTACACTTCCACCGAAGTCACGCCCAGGTCCAACGCTTTTTTGGCGACATCCGCAGCAGCCATCTGCGCGGCGAAAGGCGTGCTTTTCCGGGAACCCTTGAAGCCTTGTCCACCGGCCGTTGACCAGCAAACTACGTTTCCGCCCGTGTCGGAAATCGATATCATCGTATTGTTGAAGGTCGCCAGTATATGAGCCTGGCCCTTACCGATGGCTCTTCGCTCACGACGGCGCTTTCCACCGCGTTTTCCTCTGCCCGCTTGCGCCAATTGAAATCTCCTGCCCTATAAGAGACGAAATTGAAAGATCAGTTGTCCTTTTTCTTCGCGCCCACCGTCTTGCGCGGTCCCTTGCGGGTGCGCGCGTTCGTGTGTGTTCGTTGCCCGCGAACGGGGAGTCCGCGTCGGTGCCGGAGTCCCCGATAGGTGCCGATGTCCATCAATCTCTTGATGTTCATCGTTATCCGGCTCCTCAAATCGCCTTCCACCGCATAGCCGCGCTCGATAATCTCGCGCAAGGTCTGCACCTCGGCTTCAGTGAGGTCCTTCACCTTGGAGAAGGTTTCGATTTTCGCTTCTTCCACTATCTTGTTCGCGGAAGTTCGCCCGATTCCATAGATATACGTCAAAGCGATATTGACGTTCTTATCGTTGGGAATATCAACTCCGGCAATACGGGCCATTCACGTTCTCCTCTAAATTCTCTTCACCGCCTCAGCCTTGCCGCTGCTTGTGCTTGGGGTTCGAGCACAAGACGCGCACAACACCCTTGCGGCGGATGACCTTGCATTTATCACACATTGGTTTGACCGAACTTCTTACCTTCATGGCCTGACTCCAAATCTCACTTGAAACATCTACTTGTACCGACTCGTTATCCGCCCTCTCGTCAAATCGTAAGGGGACAGCTCCACCTTGACGTTGTCCCCCGGGAGAATCCGGATAAAGTGCATCCGCATTTTCCCCGAGATGTGAGCCAGCACCTTATGGCCGCCTTCAAGCTCAACGCGAAACATCGCGTTCGGCAGCGGCTCCACGACGATTCCGTCCACCTCAATTACGCCCTCTTTTGGAGCTCTTTCCTCGCGCTCTGCCTGATCGCGCTTTCTCTGCTTCCTGCTCCCCCCTCGACGCGGTCTTCTCATGCGGCCAGGCTCAGAATTTCCGGGCCGTCTTCGGTGATGGCGACGGAATGTTCAAAATGAGCGGAGAGTTTCTCGTCCGCCGTAACGACTGTCCATTCATCGCTTAAAACCTTCACGTCATGGACGCCCATGTTCAGCATTGGCTCAATCGCGAGAACCATGCCTGCCTTGAGCTCCGGACCCGTGCCGGGTTCGCCGAAATTCGGAACCTGTGGTTCTTCGTGAAGATTCGTTCCCACTCCATGTCCCACGTAGGCGCGCACCACCGAGAATCCGGCGCCTTCCGCGTGCTTTTGCACGGCGTGTGAAATATCAAACAACCGGTTGCCCGGTTTCGCCTGCTCGATGCCCTTGAAAAGCGACTCCTCGCAGCATTTCAACAACTTATTGGCTCCGGGATCAACGTTGCCCACAGGGAAGGTAACCGCATGATCCCCAAAATAGCCATACAATTTCGCCCCGACATCCACGCTCACAATATCTCCGTCCTTGAGCTTTTTCCCGGAGGGCACCCCATGAACCACCTCTTCGTTTACCGAAGCACATATCGTGTGTTGATAGCCCCTATACCCCTTGAAAGCAGGTATGGCTCCTTGTCCGCGAATAATCCGTTCCGCCAAGGCGTCCAGCTCCAGAGTCGTAATTCCTGGTCGAATCGCTTTTTTAAGTTCGGCCATGACGCTCATCACTACCTGGTTGCTGGCTCGCAAACGCTCTATCTCTTTTCGCGAACGAAGGATGATAGCCATCAAGCAAGCACCTGGGCAATACCTTCCTCCACCCTCTGCGCGATATCCTCGACGCTGCCCTCACCGTCGATTTCCGCGAGCTTATTCTTGTCGCGGTAAAACGCCACCAACGGTTCTGTATGCTCCCGATACAGCTTCAGGCGACGAAGCACCGTGCTCGTCATGTCGTCCTCGCGCTGGTAGAGGTCTCCTCCACACACGGTGCAAAGCGAGGTATCCATGATGGGAAAGACGGCGCCGCATTTCCTGCACGTGAGTCTACCCGCCAAACGAGCCACCACGGCTTCGCTCGACACATTGAAATAGATAACCACATCCACACTGTCCGGCAAGACTTTCTCCAGGGCCTCGCCCTGTTCAATCGTCCTGGGAAAACCATCCAGGATGAATCCTTTACCGCAGTCCACCCGGGAAATGCGCTCCTCGATCACAGAAATGATGAGGTCATCGGGCACGAGACAACCCTGGTTGATGATTTCTCCCACCTGCTGGCCGAGCGCCGATTTCTCCGCCACCGCCTGGCGCAACATATCTCCTGTCGAGATTTCGGGTATCTCGAGTTCCTTCGAGAGAATAATGCCCTGGGTGCCTTTTCCCGAACCCGGAGGACCTAGAAGAATAATTTTCACGCTAGCCCGCACGCCCCCGTATACGTCCACGACGCAGGAATCCTTCATAATTTCTCATCACCAGATGAGACTCAATCTGCCGCTGGGTATCCACTGCCACGCCCACGACAATCAAGAGCGCCGTTCCACCGAAGAAGAACGGCACGTTGAACCACTGGATCAGATATGTGGGTAAAATGACGATGGCGCTCAGGTATATGGCACCCAGGAACGTCAGCCGACTCAGGGTGCGATCGATGAAATCCGCAGTTGGCCGGCCCGGACGTCTCCCCGGAATGAAACCGCCGTACTTTCTCAAATTCTCCGCCACGTCCATCGGATTGAAGATAATAGCGGTGTAGAAATAAGCGAAAAAGAAGATCAGCACGACCGTCAACACCACGTACCAGGTGCTCGGAGGCGTGAGCGCCGCGCTCAACTGCTGGAGCCAGCCCACGTTCGAGAACTGCGCAATCGTTGCCGGGAATAGTATCATCGAACTAGCGAAGATCGGCGGAATGACGCCCGAGGTGTTGACCTTCAAGGGCAGGTGCGTCTCCTGGCCGCCCGCCATTTTCCGGCCCACCATCCGCTTCGCGTATTGAACCCTGATCCGGCGCTGCCCCGCCTCGAACCAGACCACGAGGCCCACGACGGCCACCATCCCCACCGCCAGCACGACCATCACGAAAGGCTGCAACTCGCCGGTGCCCAGCAAGCGGAACGTGTTGATGATCGCGCCAGGAAGACCGGCGACGATTCCTGCGAATATGATGAGGGAGATTCCGTTGCCGATGCCGCGTTCGGTGATTTGCTCTCCCAGCCACATGATGAACGAAGTACCCGCCACCAGCGTGAGAACCGTCATCAACCGGAATCCCCAGCCCGGGTCCGGAACCACGAGCGCTCCCGTGGGAGCGGACATCTGCTCGATGCCGATGGCGATGCCGAAACCCTGCACCGTCGAGAGAAAAACAGTGCCGTAGCGCGTGTACTGGTTGATCTTCTTGCGACCCGAATCCCCTTCCTTTTTCAGGCGCTCGAGATGGGGAACCGCAACCGTGAGCAATTCCAGTATGATGGAGGCGCTGATGTACGGCATGATCCCCAAGGCGAAAATCGTCAGCTGGCTCAGGGCGCCGCCCGTGAACAGGTCGAAAAACTGCATGAGGGTGCCGCCGCCGCGACTCAACTCGGCGAAAAAGGCAGCCAGCGCCACGGTGTCGATCCCCGGCGTGGGAATATGCGCCCCGATTCGGTAGACCGCCAAGATTCCAAGCGTAAAGAGAATCCTGGTTTTCAGCTCGGGCACCTGGAATATGCTGGGGACGCCGCCTTCCCTCACTCGCTTTTATCCTCCGGCTTCGAGGCGAGAGCCACGATCTCCACACTGCCGCCCGCACTCTCGATTTTCCGGCGAGCTGCTCCACTGCACTTCTGGACCTTGAGGTGAATCGCTCGATTGACCTCACCCTCTCCCAGGAGCTTTACGCCGTCTTTGGCTACTTTCCGTACCAAGCCAGCGGCACGCAGGGCATCGGCGTCGACGCTCGCGCCATCGGCCAACACGCCCAAACGTCCCACGTTCAACTCGGAGAATTCTTTTTGGAAGCGGTTGTTGAACCCTCGCTTCGGCAAGCGGCGCTGCAGCGGCATTTGGCCGCCCTCGAAACCCACCTTTCGACTATAGCCGGAACGCGACTTCTGCCCCTTGTGCCCGCGCGTCGAGGTTTTGCCCCTTCCGGAGCCCGTACCGCGGCCCACGCGCCGCCGGGTTTTCATCGCCCCCTCCGGGGAGGACAAATCACCCAGGCCCGTAAATGAATTTTCTGGCTTCGCGTCGTTCTCGGACATATGAATCCGGGGAGCTAAGCCCCCTCCTCCACTTCTATGAGATGTTTGACCTTGAACACCATGCCGCGAATACAGGCGTTGTCCGCCTTGACGACCGTCTGGTTGATCCGCCTCAGACCCAACCCATGCAAAACGGCGCGTTGCTTCGGGTTCGAGCCGGACGAGCTTTTTTTCAAGGTGATTTTAATCTTATCCTGCGCCATCTTTTCCTCTATTCTTCTTTCGCGCCGCCATCTTCGGCGTCGCTTGCGTCACCGTCGTCACCGGCTTCGTCGGTTACGGGGTCGCTATCCACGGCGTCTTCCGCTGCGACCTCACTCTCCACAGCCACCAGCTCGACATCCTCCGCCTCTGCGCCATCGGCGGCGGCGTCTTCGACGCCGATTCCCCGGAGCGCGAGAACTTCTTCCCTGTTGCGCAGCGAAGTCAAACCCTGCAGCGTCGCCTTGGCCGCATTGTGCGGATTGTTCGTGCCGATGCACTTCGTCAATATGTCACGCACCCCGGCGACGTCCAAAACCGCGCGCACGGGGCCACCAGCGATGACGCCCGTTCCCCGCGCCGCCGGCTTGAGCAGCACGCGGCCCGCGCCGTATTTGCCCATGGTCTTGTGGGGAATGGTCTCGTGGTCGAGGGCCACCTTCACCATCGCCTTGCGAGCCTTCTCCACGCCCTTGCGAATGGCTTCGGGCACTTCGTTCGCCTTACCCATCCCGATGCCGACTTGTCCTTTTCTGTCGCCGACGGTCACCAGGGCGCTGAAACTGAAGCGCCTGCCGCCCTTCACCACCTTGGCGACGCGGTTCACGTAGATGACCCGGTCGATGAATTCACGCTCTTCGGGATTCTCAGGCTCTCTGGCCCGGCCTCTTCTTCCGTCTCGCGCCATCAGAAACTTACCCCCGTATCTCTCACGCTGTCGGCCAGCGCCTTCACGCGGCCATGATAGAGATAGCCGTTACGATCAAAAACCACTTTTCCCACGCCCTTGGCCTTCGCGCGACCGGCCAGCAGCTTGCCGACGATGACGGCGCCCGCCACGTTGTTCCCGCCCGCGTTTTCGACCTCCTTCGCTTCGGAAGCGAAATCCTTCTCGCGCGAGGAGGCCGCAGCCAGGGTTTCACCCGAGACATCATCTATCACCTGGGCATAGATGTGTCCGCCGCTCCTGAAAACCGTCAATCGAGGACGATCGCTCGTTCCGCGGCTCTTCTTGCGGATTCTCACCTTACGCTTGAGCCTTGCCTCGAGTTTACTCAGTCGACCCACTTCTCAAACCTCCTGCGCTATACGCCGGCCTTACCGACCTTGCGGCGAACCGTCTCGCCCGCATAGCGGATGCCTTTACCCTTATACGGCTCCGGGGGCTTCACCTTGCGGATTTCAGCGGCCACCCAGCCTACCATCTGTTTGTCGATGCCCTTCACCTTGATCGCCGTCCGGTTGCGGTCGCTCTGCACCTCGAAGGTGATCCCCTCGATCGGTTCAATGCTCACCGGATGCGAATATCCCACATTCAGGACGACTCCCTTGCCCCTCTCTTCCACGCGATACCCCAAGCCGATAATCTCGAGTTCCTTTTCGAACCCTTTCGTCACGCCTTCGACCATATTGGCGATCAGCGTACGCGTGAGGCCGTGCAGCGATTTGTCCTGGCGCGATTCGCTGACGCGCGAGACGACGATGTTCCCATTATCAATTTCCACCTTCGGCCTGTGGTGCAACTCGAGTTCGAGCTCACCCAGAGGCCCCTTGACGGAGATGTGGCGTCCATCGAGTTTCACTTCCACGCCCGAGGGAATGGGAATCGGCATTTTTCCGATGCGTGACATTCAAACCACCTCACCAAATTTCACAAAGAACTTCACCGCCCACACCCAGATTCCTCGCTTCATCATCCGTCACCACCCCTCGCGAAGTGGTGAGAATGGCGATCCCCATGCCGTTGAGCACCTTGGGTACCGAATCCTTGTCCACGTATACGCGAAGGCCAGGCTTGCTGATGCGCTTGAGGCCGCTCAATACCAGTTTGCCATCCTGAGGCGGTTTGAGATCAACCTTTATCCGGGTCTGGCCCGTCGGCCCGGGCTCGATACCATATCCTTTGATATAGCCCTGGGACTTGAGGATACCGACGACCCGCGCCTTGAGCTCGCTGCCCGGTATCTCTACGTTATCGTGACCCGCGCGCACCGCATTGCGAATGCGCGTAAGAAGATCGGCAATGGGATCCGTCATGCTCATATTCTTCGCTCTCCGACTACCAGCTCGACTTCGTGACTCCCGGAATTTCACCCTTGAGCGACAATTCACGGAAGCAGATTCGACAAATCTTGAAACGCCTCAAGTAGCCTCGCGGACGCCCGCAACGCTGGCAACGGTTATACGCCCGCACGCCAAACTTAGGCGTTTTCTTCTGTTTCGCAACCAAGCACTTTTTCGCCATGTATATCCTCTTAATTCACCCGGAAGGGAACGCCCAACTCGCGAAGCAGTGCCCTGCCCTCCTCGTCCGTGTTCGCCGACGTGTTCAGAACTACCCCGATGCCACGCGCTCTCTCCACCTTGTCGATATCGATTTCAGGAAAAATGAGCTGCTCACGGATTCCGAGGCTGAAGTTCCCGCGCCCATCGAAGGACTTCGGACTCAAGCCCCTGAAATCGCGCACGCGTGGGAGCGCCACATTCACAAGCCGGTCCATAAAATCCCACATCCGCGCACCGCGAAGCGTCACCATCGCCCCGATGGGCATGCCTTCGCGCAACTTGAAATTCGCGATGGATTTTCTCGCGCGGGTGATGACGGGCTTTTGACCCGCGATGTTCGTCAACTCGGCGACACCATTTTCGAGAGTCGCCGCATTCTGAACGGCTTCTCCAAGTCCCATGTTCAACGTGATTTTCAGAAGCCGTGGAATCTGCATGACGTTGGCGTATTCAAACTCATTGCGGAGTTTTTCCATGATTTCATCACGATAAAGCTGCAACATTCTGGGCAAGTACGCCATTTCTATGAAAATCCTTCTCTGTTCTAAACCGTATCGAGCAATTCGCCGCTGTGGTGCGTCACACGCACATGCGCGCCGTCTTCGAGCCGCTTTCTCCGAATCCGCGATGGCTGGTTGGTCTTCGGGTCCACTGGCATGACGTTGGAAATATGAATCTTGCCCTCCCGCTCCAGGATGCCCCCTTGCTGCTGACCCTGTCTGGGCTTCGTGTGACGCTTCACGATATTCACCTTCTCGACGATCACGCGGTTTTCATGTTTAAGCACCTGAAGCACTTTGCCTGTCTTTCCCTTCTCGCGGCCGGCGATCACCTGTACGATGTCGCCCTTTTTCACATGCGTTTTCCTGGTATTCGAACCCATCTCGTTCCTCACAAAACCTCAGGCGCGAGCGAAACGATGCGCATGAACCGTTTACGCCTCAACTCGCGAGCCACAGGCCCGAAAATGCGCGTCCCCATCGGTTCGCGCGCGTCGTTGATGATGACGACGGCATTGTCGTCGAAGCGTATGTAGGTGCCGTCCTCGCGTCCGGTTTCCTTGACGGTCCGAACGACGACGGCGCGCCTGACTTCTCCTTTTTTCACGGGACTATTCGGCACGGCTTCCTTGATCGCCACGACAATAATGTCGCCGATTCTTGCATACCGGCGGCGCGAGCCACCCAACACCTTGATGCACTGGGCGCGCTTCGCCCCCGAATTGTCCGCCACGCTACACATAGTTTCGACCTGAATCATTTTCCCCGTTCCCTACTTGCTGCGCTCAATTACATCCAGAAGACGCCAGCGTTTCCTCCGGCTGAGCGGCCTCGTTTCGATAATACGCACCCTGTCTCCCGTATGGAGGGAGTTCTCCTCATCGTGAACCAGATATTTCTTGCGCCTGCGCACGACACGCTTGAAGGTCGTATGCTTGAACATACGCACCACCTCGACGGTGACGGTCTTGTCCATCACGTCGCTCGTAACCCTTCCTTCCCGGACCTTACGCCTGCCTCGAACCTCACTCATCTACGACACTTCTCCCTCTGCGCCTGCGGACTGCGCGCTATTGCGCTCACGCTTAGAAGTCAACACCCGGGCCATATCCCGCTTTAACAATCCGATGCGCGCCGTGTTGTCCAGTTGGCCCGTCGCCTTGCGAAAGCGCAGGTTGAACAACTCCTGACGCAACTCCTTTTCCTTGAACCCGAGTTCATCATCGCTCAGTTCGAGGACTTCGCTGTACTTCACGCCATCATCCCCCTCAGGAAGAGTTCACAATCCTGGTTTTGCACGGCAGCTTCTGAGCGGCCAAACGAAGCGCCTCGCGTGCGATGTCATCGGCGACTCCGTCCATCTCGTAGAGAATCTTGCCTGCGCGCACGGGCGCCACCCAGTACTCGGGCGAACCCTTTCCCTTGCCCATGCGAACCTCGGCCGGTTTTTTGCACATCGGCTTGTCGGGGAAGAGGCGTATCCATATCCTTCCGCCGCGCTTTACGTGGCGCGTCATCGCGATACGGGCCGCCTCGATCTGGCGCGCCGTAATGTGCGCCGTCTCCAAAGTCTGAAGCCCGTATGAGCCGAACGAGAGCGTCGAGCCGCGCTGGGCCTTTCCGTCCAGACGACCCTTCTGCGTCTTCCTGAACTTCGTTCTTTTTGGTTGCAGCATGTCTCGCTCCTAAGCGCCTGTTACGAACCCAGGGTCTGGGAAGGCGTTCTTCTCGCTTGCCGGATCATCTCGCCTCTGAATATCCAGACCTTCACGCCGATAATCCCGTATGTCGTCTTGCCTTCGGCAAATCCGTAATCGATGTCCGCGCGAAGGGTCTGGAGCGGCACCCGGCCCTCCCGGTACCATTCGGTCCGCGCAATCTCCGCACCCCCGAGTCTGCCGGAGCACTGAATTTTTACACCTTTGGCGCCGAAGCGAAGAGCAGATGTCACCGCTTTTTTCATCGCGCGGCGGAAAGCGATCCGACGCTCGAGCTGCATGGCGATGTTCTCCGCCACGAGTTGGGCGTCCATCTCGGCTTTTCGCACTTCCTTGATGTTCACGTTCACCTGGTTGCCGGTGAGTTCCTGCAGATCCGCCTTGAGCCTGTCCACCTCGGCACCACGCTTTCCGATGATGATGCCCGGCCGAGCCGTCCAGATGTTGATGCGCGCTCGCTCGCTCGCTCGCTCTATCTCCACGTTGCTCACGCCTGCGTGCGAGAGGCGCTCCTTCACGTACTTGCGGATGCGCTGATCGTCCAGAAGCAGGTCGCCGAAATTGTGTTTGGCGAACCAGTGCGAATTCCAGCCCCTGGTAATTCCGACCCGAAAACCGATGGGGTGAACTTTTTGACCCATTTGTATCCCCCTAATTCGCTTCGCCGATATCCACGCGAATGTGGCAACTTCTGTGTTTGACGCGGCCGATGCGCCCGCGTGCGCGCGCCCGGAACCGCTTGAGCATCGGCCCCTCGTCAACCCGAACGCTCTTCACGATGAGACCTTCGGGATCGTCGTGCTCCCCCTTGTCGGTGGCGTTCGCGAGCGCAGAGAGTAAAACCTTCTCCACCACCTTGGCCGATGAACGCGTGGACAGGCGCAAAAGATTCAGGGCGTCCGCCACCCGCCTGCCGCGAATCATATCCGCTACCTGGCGCGTCTTCCGCGGCTTGGCGCGGTAATATTTTAAAATCGCCTTGGACATTTCATTCCCTTGCCTGTTTCGCCTAATCCACCAATACCTACTTCAGCGTAACCTGCCGCTTCGTCATTCCCGAGTGCGAGCGGAACGTGCGGGTGGGGGAAAAATCTCCGAGCTTGAAACCCACCATGTTTTCCGTCACGTACACGGGTATGAATTTTTTGCCGTTGTGCACGGCGAACGTATGGCCAACGAAATCCGGGATGATGGTGGATCTCCTGGACCAGGTCCTGATCATCCGTTTCTCGCCGCTCTCGTCCATCGCCTCCACCTTCTTGCGAAGGTGGGCATCTATGAATGGGCCCTTATGAAGAGAACGTGGCATTGCTATCCAATCTCCCTGAAATCCGGCTACCTGGATTTTCTTCGCCGCACGATGAATTTAGAAGAAGGCTTGTCCTTCTTGCGCGTCTTGTATCCTTTGGTCGGCTTGCCCCACGGGGTCACCGGGTGCCTGCCCCCAGAACTTTTGCCCTCGCCGCCGCCCAAGGGGTGATCCACCGGGTTCATGGCAACGCCGCGGACGTTGGGACGACGACCCAGCCAGCGCTTGCGCCCCGCCTTGCCGAGACTTACGTTGCTGTGGTCGGAATTTCCCACTTCGCCTATCGTGGCGTAGCACGACAGATGAATCATGCGCACCTCTCCGGAGGAGAGCCGGAACTGCGCGTAATTTCCCTCTTTCGCCATGAGCTGGGCGCTCACACCCGCGCTGCGGGCGATTTGTCCGCCGCGCCCGGGTTTCATCTCGATGTTGTGGCACGTGGTGCCCAGCGGAATCCGCTCCACGGGCAGCGCGTTCCCGATGCGGATCTCAGCATCCGGTCCGGAACTGACGGTCGCGCCCACTTCCAGGCCGTCGGGCGCGATAATGTAGCGCTTCTCTCCGTCCAGATAGACGATGAGCGCCAACCGCGCAGAGCGGTTCGGGTCATATTCTATGGAGCGCACCTTGCCGGGCACGCCGGTTTTCTCGCGCCGGAAATCCACCACCCGGTAGCGGCGCTTGTGGCCTCCGCCCCTCTGGTAGGTGGTGATGCGGCCCCGGTTGTTCCGCCCGCCGGATTTCGACAGCCCCTTGGTCAGGGACTTCTCGGGCCGGTCCGTCGTAATCTCATCCCGCAGGAGCACGTCCTGGAATCTCCGCCCCGGGGAAGTCGGCTTGTATTTTTTTACCGGCATAGCACTCGTCTCAATAGCTAAGTAGATTCAAAAAACTCGATCGTATCGCCTTCGCGAAGCGTCACAATCGCTTTTTTCCACGCTGGTTTGGCGCCCTGATGGCGGCCCATGCGAACCTTCTTTCCGGGCACCCGCATCGTGTTCACGTTCAGCACCGTGACACCGAACAACTCCTGCACCGCCTTTTTTATCTCTATCTTGTTCGCTCCGACGGCTACCTCGAAGACGACCTTGTTCGCCTCCTCGGAGCTCGCGATGCTTTTTTCCGTCACGCAGGGCCTGCGGATGATGTATGTACTCTCCATGACCTAGCCCGCCAATCTTTCCGAAATGCCATCAAGCGCGCCCTTGGTGCAAACGAGGTGCTCGTGACCCAAGATGTCGTATACGTTCAAGCCTTCGGGATTCATCGGTTTCGCGCCCTTGATATTTCTCGTCGCCAACTCGAAATTCCGCTCGCTCCCTTCATCTACGATTAACGCCTTGCGCCCCAGGTTCAGGTTCACCATAACTTCCGCCATCAGGCGTGTCTTAGGCTCAGGCAGATTGAGGTCGCGCACGACGAGCAGTTTTCCTTCTTTCCATTTCAAATTCAGGGCGCTCCTGAGCGCGCCGCTTTTCATCTTCTTGTTCATCTTCTGGCTGTAATCGCGCGGTTTGGGGCCGAAGGTGACCCCGCCGTGGCGCCATATGGGGGATTTGACGTCGCCCGCGCGCGCGCGTCCCCCGCCCTTTTGCTTGAAGGGCTTCGCGCCCGTGCCGTGCACTTCCTTGCGCGTCAGCGTCGAGTGGGTGCCCGCACGTTTTCCTGCGAGCTGCGCCTTCACCATCTGGTGGATCAGGTGCATTTTCACCTCACCGTCAAAAACGGACTCGGGCAGATCCATCTGCTCCACTACCTGTCCTTCGAGGTCATACACATCAATCCGGGGCATCTCGTTCCTCAATTCCCTCGTGCGGCCCGCTTCGAAGCCTTCAGGGGGTTCAGGCTCCTGGCCTGCTCTTTCGGTTTTTCCAGTCCGCCCTTGTTGCCCTTGACGCTCTTGCGCAAGAGCACGAATCCATTGTTCGCTCCGGGCACGGCGCCTCTGAGCAGAAGCAGATTCTCCTCGGGGATGACGTCCACCACCAAAAGCCCCTGCGTGGTGACCTTCTCGTTCCCCATCTGGCCCGGCATCTTTTTGCCCTTGATGATCTTCGAGGGATACGCCGATGCTCCCATCGCACCCGGCAGGCGATCGAACATACCGCCGTGAGAGGCAGGCCCGCCCCCGAATCCGTGACGCTTCATCACGCCGGCGAAGCCGCGGCCCTTGCTCGTGCCCGTCACGTCGATGCGATCGCCACGATCGAATATCGTCACGTCGATGAGGCCGCCGGCTTCGAGCTCGGCGTCTTCATCTTCCAGCGGTACTTCCTTCAGATAGCGAAACGGCTGCGTACCCGCTTTCTGGAAATGGCCAAGGGCTGCTTTTGTGAGGCCCTTTTCCTTTCGGGGCATGTACCCGAGTTGAACGGCCGCATAGCCGTCGTTTTCCTCGGTCTTGCGCTGCAAGACAGTGCAAGGGCCCGCTTCGACCACCGTCACCGAAATCGCTCCGCCATCCGGCGAAAACACCTGAGTCATCCCGATTTTTCGGCCAAGTAAAAATTGCATCACATCATCCTGTCTAGTTCAGCTTGATCTCGACGTCCACGCCGGCGGCAAGCTCCAGCTTCATGAGCGCATCCACCGTCTGCTGCGTGGGCTCCATAATGTCCACGAGCCGCTTGTGCGTCCGGATCTCGAACTGCTCTCTCGATTTCTTGTCAATATGCGGGCCACGCAGCACCGTGTACTTGTTGATGGAAGTGGGCAGCGGCACCGGCCCCACCAGCGAAGCGCCCGTACGCTTCACCGTATCGACAATCTCGCCCACGGATTGATCCAGTAAGCGATGATCGTATGCCTTCAGTCGAATCCGAATCTTCTGGCTCATCTTCTCGCGTTATCCTTCCGTCGCTCTACTCGACGACCTCTGTGACGACGCCGGCCCCCACCGTGCGGCCTCCCTCGCGTATCGCGAAGCGCAACTCGCGCTCCATCGCTATCGGCGTTATCAACTCCACGTCCAACGATACGTTGTCGCCCGGCATCACCATCTCACGACCCTCAGGCAGCGTCACCAGACCTGTCACGTCCGTCGTCCTAAAATAAAACTGAGGACGGTAGCCGTTGAAAAACGGCGTGTGACGACCACCCTCTTCTTTCGTCAGTATGTATACCTCGCCCTTGAACTTCAGGTGCGGCATGATCGAGGCAGGCTGCGCCAGCACCTGGCCGCGCTCTATCTCGTCTTTCTTCACGCCCCGGAGCAGTACGCCCACGTTATCGCCCGCCTGACCCTGGTCCAGGAGTTTCCGGAACATCTCCACTCCCGTCGCAACCGTCTTGCGCGTGTCCGTGATGCCCACTATCTCCACCTCATCCCCAACGTTCACGATCCCGCGCTCCACGCGGCCCGTCGCAACCGTGCCACGGCCCGATATCGAGAACACGTCCTCCACAGGCATCAGGAACGGCTTGTCCACGTCGCGCACCGGCTCCGGGATGTAGCCGTCCACCGCCTCCATCAAATCGTCTATCGAAGACGTGTCCGTCCCCTCCAAGGCTCTCAGCGCCGAACCCGGAACCACCGGTATGTCGTCGCCCGGGAACTCATACGTCGATAAAAGCTCGCGGACCTCCAGCTCCACCAACTCCAAAAGCTCCTCGTCGTCCACCATGTCCACCTTGTTCAGGTACACACAGATGTAGGGCACCCCCACCTGGCGAGCCAGCAGAATGTGCTCGCGCGTCTGCGGCATCGGTCCGTCCGCCGCCGAGACCACCAGTATGGCGCCATCCATCTGCGCCGCGCCCGTTATCATGTTCTTCACGTAATCCGCATGGCCCGGACAGTCCACATGCGCGTAGTGGCGGTTGTCCGTCTCGTACTCAACGTGAGCCGTCGCTATCGTGATCCCCCGCTCGCGCTCCTCGGGAGCCTTGTCGATCTCGTCGAAGCCGATCTCCTCCGCCATCCCCTTCGCAGAGAGGTGTTTCGTGATCGCAGCCGTCAACGTCGTCTTCCCATGGTCCACGTGCCCTATCGTCCCTACGTTCACGTGCGGCTTCGTGCGCTCAAACTTCGCCTTCGCCATGGCTTCCCTTCTCCTTCTGATGAAAATTCAAAGAAGGCGGCTCACGGCCGCCCTCTCCAGAAATACCAATCTATACCGTTTCGACCGCCGTGCCGACGTTTTTCGCCATCAGTTCCTCAGCGAGCTGGCGCGGCATCTCTTCATAGCGACCGAACTGCATCGTATAGGTCGCCCTGCCCTGAGTCATCGACCGAACGTCGGTCGCATAACCGAACATTTCCGATAACGGGACGGAGGCGTTCACTACCTTGGCGCCCGCTCTGTCATCCATCTCGCGAATCCGGCCGCGCCGGGAAGTGAGGTCTCCCATGACGTCGCCCAGAAAATCCGAGGGACACACCACTTCCATATCCATGATCGGCTCGAGCAGAACCGGCTTCGCCTTCTTTGCGGCCTCCTTGAAGGCCATGGAGCCTGCGATTTTGAAGGCCACTTCAGAACTGTCGACCTGGTGGAACGAACCGTCGAAAACCGTGACCTCGATGTCGAGCAACGGATACCCGGCGATAACGCCGTTTTCCATGGATTCCCTGACGCCGTTCTCGACTGCCGGAATGTATTCTTTCGGAATCACGCCGCCCACAATCTTGTTGACGAACTGAAAACCGTCGCCGGGAGCGAGCGGCCTGATGGTGATCTCCACATCCCCGAACTGCCCGCGTCCACCGGATTGGCGCACGAAACGCCCTCGCGCAGTGGCCTCGGTCCGAATCGTTTCCCGATAGGCGACCTGGGGCTTGCCCACGCTGGCTTCCAGCGCGAATTCGCGGAATAGCCTGTCCACCAGAATCTCCAGGTGCAACTCACCCATCCCGGAGAGGATGGTCTGCGCCGTTTCCTCGTCCGTGCGCACCCGAAAGGTCGGGTCTTCATTCGAGAGCCTCGCCAGAGCGTTGCCGAGCTTGTCATGGTCGGATTTCGTCTTCGGCTCGATGGCGATGGAGATGACGGGTTCGGGGAAGTTGATGCTTTCAAGAAGGATGGGGTGAGCAGGAGTGCAGAGGGTATGGCCCGTTTTGGCCTGCTTGATGCCCAGGGCGGCGACGATGTCGCCTGCATGGGCCTCCTGTATCTCCTCGCGCTTGTTCGCGTGCATTCGCATGAGACGCCCTACGCGCTCCTGCTTGCCGGTAATCGTATTCAATACGGAAGAACCCGATTTCAGCACGCCGGAATATATGCGGATAAATACCAACTGGCCTACATATGGGTCCGTCATTACTTTGAAAGTCAGCGCGCAGAGAGGGTCATCGTCCGTGGGTGCTCTCTCTTCGGGCTTTCTGCCCAACTCTAAATCTTCATCTGACAAAACGGCTTGAACGGGAGGTATTTCGAGAGGAGAGGGGAGATAGTCGACGATGGCGTCGAGCAGGAGTTGAACGCCCTTGTTCCTAAACGCGGAGCCGCATACGACGGGAACAAATTCGCCGCTGATCGTTCCCTGTCGAATCGCGGCCCGAATCTCCTCGGGAGAAATCTCCTCGCCTTCCAGGTACTTCTCCATCAACGAGTCATCGAACATCGAGAGCGTGTCGAAGAGCATTTCTCTCAATTCATTCGCTTCTTCCTGCATATCCTCGGGCACTTCCGCCTCTTTGTAGGATGCGCCCATCGGCTCGTCGAACACCCGCGCTTTCATTGTCACCAGATCCACCATGCCGGCGAAGTTCTCCTCCGCCCCAATCGGCAGTTGCAGCATGAGCGGGTTTGCGGCGAGACGTTCTCTAATTTCATTCACCACTCTTTGAAAATCCGCGCCCGTCCTGTCCATCTTGTTGACGAACACGAGGCGGGGAACACCGTATTTCTCCGCCTGACGCCAGACTGTCTCGCTTTGAGGCTCAACGCCGCCCACGGCGCAAAACACCGCCACAGCGCCATCGAGAACCCGCAGGCTTCTCTCCACTTCGGCCGTGAAATCCACATGGCCGGGCGTGTCAATGATGTTGATAAAGTGATCGTTCCAGGCGCAGCGCGTAGCCGCGGACGTGATGGTGATGCCGCGCTCTTGTTCTTGGGCCATCCAGTCCATGGTGGCCGCGCCGTCATGGACCTCACCCATCTTGTGGGTCCTGCCCGTGTAGAAGAGGACGCGCTCGGTCGTCGTCGTCTTGCCGGCATCAATATGCGCCATGATGCCGATGTTTCTCGTTTTCCTGAGCGCTTCGCTGGGCACGGTCTTTCCTTCCCTCAGCCTACCAACGATAGTGGGCGAAGGCTTTGTTCGCCTCCGCCATACGGTGCGTGTTCTCTCTCAAGCGTACGGCGCCGCCCGTATCGTTCGCGGCGTCCATGATCTCGGCGGCGAGGCCGTTTGCAATCTTCCTGTCCCGGCTCCGGGCGTTCTGGATGATCCAGCGGATGCTGAGCGCCGTGCGCCTGTCGGGCCGTACCTCTACGGGCACCTGATAGGTGGCGCCGCCCACGCGCCTGGAGCGAACCTCGAGAGCGGGCTTCACGTTGTCCATGGCGCGCTTGAACACCTTGATGGGGTCTTCCTTCATCTTCTCCTCCACCACGTCCATCGCCCCGTAGAAGACACGCTCGGCCAGACTTTTCTTCCCCTTGAGCATCAAGGAGTTGATGAACTTGGTCACCATCCGGTCGTTGAACTTCGGATCCGGCAAAACGGTTCTTTTCGTGGCTCTTTTTCTTCTCGCCATGAAAAATAAATCTCCCTGCTGAACCTTGAACGAGAACGCCGTTTACTTCGGCCTTTTTGCTCCGTATTTAGAGCGCCCGTTACGACGCGCCTCCACGCCCACGCTGTCGAGCGTTCCGCGGACGACGTGATAGCGAATACCGGGCAAGTCTTTCACGCGTCCGCCGCGAATCAAGACGATGGAGTGTTCCTGAAGGTTGTGTCCCTCTCCGGGAATGTAGGTGGTCACCTCCATGCCATTGGTGAGGCGCACACGAGCGACCTTCCGGAGTGCCGAGTTCGGCTTCTTGGGCGTCGTCGTATACACACGAACGCAAACACCGCGTTTCTGGGGACAATTGCGCAGCGCCGGACTGTCGGTTTTGGTCTGAATCCGCTTGCGTCCCTTACGTATCAACTGGCTGATGGTCGGCACCATTCACTCCGAATCTTAAGAAAACCGCCCCGATAAATCCTGCTCTTTCGAGACCAAAGCGTTCTTTGCCCTCATCTCGGGGCCATTTATTTCGACTTCGGCTGGGTCCCGAGATGGGACAGCCAAATATCCATAATTAATTCAAATGCTTATGAGGCCCCGAGGCTTCAAGAACCACACGCGCCAGACAACGAAGCGGCGATTATAGCCCGACACGCGCTCTTGTCAACCTTAGACGAGGAAAAAAATACGTATTTCAAAGGGTTATTCCGAGGGCACCCCCTCTTCCGTCGCAGGGGCCGTTTCCTCTTCTTCGTCCACAATTGCGGGAATGTCATCGCCGACAGGCGCCAGCTCGACCTCGGGGGAGAGAAGCTCCACCTGCTGGTATCGGCGCGCGCCGGTGCCCGCCGGAATAAGCCTGCCCATAATGACGTTTTCCTTAAGCCCTCGCAGGAAATCCACTTTGCCGGAAACCGCGGCCTGTGTCAGAACGCGGGTGGTCTCCTGGAAAGATGCCGCCGAGATGAAGCTGTCCGTTGACAGGGAGGCGCGGGTGATGCCGAGCAGGATGGGCCGGCCCGTAGCCGGGGTTTTCCCCTCTTCCTCCGCCTCCTGGTTGCGCCGCTGGAACAGATCGCGCGTCACCTGCTCGCCGATGACGAGGTCGGTCTCTCCCGGATCGACGACTTCGAGCCTCCTGAGCATCTGCCGCACGATAATCTCGATATGTTTGTCGTTGATGTTCACGCCCTGGAGGCGGTACACCTCCTGCACCTCGTTGACGAGGTAGTTCTGCAATTCATTCTCCCCGAGCACCGCCAGGATGTCATGCGGGTTCACGGCGCCGTCCATGAGCGGCTCGCCCGCCCTGACGAAATCGCCCTCCTGCACGTTCACGTGCTTGCCCCGGGGGATGAGGTATTCGCGCTCATCGCCTTCCTCGGAAACGACCAGGAGGCGGCGCATGCCCCGTAGCGTACCGGCGAACTTCACGTGTCCGTTGATCTCGGAGATCACGGCGTTTTCCTTGGGCTTGCGCGCTTCGAACAACTCGGCTACACGCGGCAGACCTCCCGTGATGTCCTTGGTCTTGGACGTTTCGCGCGTAATCTTGAATATGATGTCGCCGGCGGAGATCGCCTCGCCCTCCTGGACGCTGATGTGCGCGCCGGCAGGCAGGGGATATACGGAGACTTGCTCGCCCGCCGCATCGAGCAAAGCAGCCCGAGGCTGGAGTTTCTCATCGGCGTGATCGAGGATCACCCGGCGAGATAGACCGGTAATCTCATCGATCTCCTCCTGCATGGTGAGACCCTCGATGACGTCGAGCAGCGCGATGGCCCCCTCTTTTTCCGCCATAATCGAAAACGTGTAGGGATCCCACTCCAGGAGAATCTCTCCCTCACTCACCCTGGAATTCTCCCGCGCGCGTACGTAGGCTCCGTAGACCACGGGGTAGCGCTCGCGCTCGCGGCCCGTCTCGTCGCAAATGGCGATTTGCCCGTTGCGGTTCATGTTAATCAGATCACCCTTCTTGCTGGTGATGATCCGCAGGTTGATGTACTTCACGAAACCTTCGCGCTTGGCCTCCACTGTGCTCTGCTCGCCCGCGCGCGTGGCCGTGCCCCCGATGTGGAACGTTCGCATGGTGAGCTGCGTGCCCGGCTCGCCGATGGACTGGGCGGCGATGACGCCGACCGCCTCTCCCACCTCTACGAGCTGGCCCGTGGCCAGGCTCCGGCCGTAGCATTTCGAACAAACGCCCGAGTGGGACTCACATGTGAGAACCGAACGTATGGTTACCCTCTCCACCCCGGCGTTTTCGATGAGGCGAACCTTCTCCTCGTTGATTTCCTCCCCCGCCGCGCAGAGAACCTCGTTGTTGAAGGGGTCCCGGATATCGTTCAATGCGATTCTGCCGATGATACGCTCACCCAGCGTCTGGATGATTTCGCCACCTTCGACGAGGGCGCTCATTTCGATCCCGTTAATGGTCCCGCAGTCTTCCTCATTGATGATGATGTCCTGGGCCACGTCGACCAGCCTGCGAGTCAGATATCCGCTGTTCGCCGTTTTGAGTGCGGTGTCCGCCAATCCCTTGCGCGCACCATGCGTGGATATGAAGTATTGGAGCACCGAAAGGCCCTCACGGAAGTTCGCCGTGATCGGCGTTTCGATGATCTCGCCCGAGGGCTTGGCCATCAGACCCCGCATTCCGCCGAGCTGACGCAACTGGGCCGTACTGCCGCGCGCGCCCGAATCGGCCATGATGTAGATGGGGTTGAAGTCGAACGGCTGGCCGTCCTCTCCGCCGGGTCCGCTCATTGCAGATTCATCTTCTTGCTCGAGCACCTTGAACATCTCGCCCGAGACCTCCTCGGTGACGTGCGACCAGATGTCGATGATCTTGTTGTAGCGCTCTCCATCCGTAATCAAGCCGTCGCGGTACTCTTTTTCGACTTCGAGCACCTCGCCCCGGGCCTGTTCGGTGAGTTCGCCCTTGCTGACCGGCACCTTCATGTCATCGATGGAGATCGAAATGCCCGCCTGCGTAGCGTGGGTGAAACCGAGGTTCTTGAGCGCGTCAAGGAATTTCACCGTCTTCGAACGTCCCGCCTTTTCATAACATGTGGCGACGAGGTGCGTGAGCGCACGCTTGTCCATGACGCAGTTCGCCGCCTCGAAAGGAACGCCATCGGGCAAAATCTCGAACAGGAGAACCCGTCCGACGGTGGTTTCCACCAATTCGTCTCCCAGGCGAATCCGAATGCGCGTCTGCAGGCCCACCTCGTCTTGGTCGAATGCGATTCTCGCCTCGCCCACGTCGCCGAACACGTGGCCCTCGCCCAAGGAGCCGCCGCGCGGCTTCGTCAGGTAGTAGCAGCCCAGAATAATGTCCTGACTGGGTACTGCCAGAGGCATGCCGTTGGCCGGCGAGAGAATGTTGTTCGCCGAAAGCATCAGCACGCGCGTCTCCTCGACGGCCTCCACTGAAAGGGGCACGTGCACCGCCATCTGATCCCCGTCGAAATCCGCGTTGAACGCCGCACACACAAGAGGATGCACCCGGATGGCCTTGCCTTCCACCAAAACCGGCATGAAAGCCTGCATGCCGAGGCGATGCAGTGTGGGTGCGCGATTGAGTATCACCGGATGGTTGCGAACCACCTCTTCGAGCACGTCCCATACCTCGGGACGTTCCTCCTCGACCATTTTCTTGGCCGCCTTGATCGTGGCGACCAGACCTTTCTCTTCCAACCTATTGAATATGAATGGCTTGAATAGCTCCAGCGCCATCTTCTTGGGTAGGCCACATTCGTTGAACTTGAGCTCGGGGCCGATGACGATGACCGAGCGGCCCGAGTAATCCACCCGCTTGCCCAGAAGATTCTGGCGGAAGCGGCCCTGTTTCCCCTTGAGCATGTCGGAGAGGCTCTTGAGGGGGCGCTTGTTGGGGCCACGGAGCAGCCGGCCCCTGCGACCATTGTCGAACAGCGCGTCCACCGCCTCCTGGAGCATGCGCTTCTCGTTTCGGATGATGATGTCCGGCGCCCGCAATTCCTGCAGCCTGAGCAGGCGGTTGTTGCGGTTGATCACACGGCGGTAGAGATCGTTCAAATCGCTCGTGGCGAAGCGGCCGCCGTCGAGCGGCACCAGGGGCCTGAGTTCAGGCGGCAGCACCGGTATGACCTCGAGAATCATCCACTCGGCGCGGTTGCCCGAATTCTTGAAAGAATCCACCACCTTGAGGCGCTTGATGAGCTTGCGGCGCTTTTGCAGGTTCGAAGTGTCGCGAATCTCCTCCTTGAGTTCCGCAGAGAGTGTCTCGAGATCCAACTGAGTGAGCAGTTCTCGTATCGCTTCGGCGCCAATGCCGATTTTGTACTCGTCCTCGTCATATTCCTCATATACCTTTCGATACTGCTCCTCCGTGAGGAGTTCGAATTTCTTGAGTTCCGTCTCGCCCGGGTCGACGACGACGTAGTTCTCGAAATAGAGAATGCGCTCCAGCTCGCGCAGCGTCATGTCGAGCATGTTGCCGATTCGACTGGGAAGTCCCTTGAAGAACCACACATGAGAGACCGGCGTGGCCAGTTCGATATGGCCCAGGCGCTCGCGACGCACTTTCGAGGAGATGACCTCGACGCCGCATTTCTCGCAGACTACGCCCCTGTACTTCATCCGCTTGTACTTGCCGCAAAGGCACTCGTAATCCTTAACGGGGCCGAATATCACTGCGCAGAACAGCCCGTCCCGCTCCGGGCGGAACGTGCGGTAGTTGATGGTCTCGGGCTTTTTCACCTCGCCCGAAGACCAGGCGCGAATCGTGTGCGGAGAGGCGATGCGAATGCGTATCGCGTCAAAAGAAACTGGATCCTTCGGCTTTTCGAATAGATTCAAGTTGCTGTCCAATTCAACCCTCCTTGGGAGTATGTGCGTCATCCCTTGGGCGACGGCCGATGGAACCGCCGAACAAATAGGCTCAATAATTCAGGTCTAGCTCGGCGCCTCGCCGCTCTCTATCAATTCGACATCAAGGGCGAGACTCTGAAGCTCCTTCATCAACACGTTGAAGGACTCGGGCAGACTCGCCTCCAGCGAGTTCTCTCCTTTCACGATGGACTCGTAAATCCGCGTGCGGCCGGAAACGTCGTCGCTTTTCACCGTCAATATCTCCTGCAGCGTCTTGGCGGCGCCGTAGGCCTCGAGCGCCCAAACCTCCATCTCACCGAGGCGCTGTCCGCCGAACTGCGCCTTGCCGCCGAGGGGCTGCTGCGTCACCAGAGAATAAGGACCCGTCGAGCGCGCGTGAATCTTGTCGTCCACGAGGTGGTGGAGTTTGAGCATATAGATCATCCCCACCGTAACCTTCTGCTCGAAGGGCTGGCCGTTTTTTCCGTCATAGAGCTGGGTTTTGCCGTAAGGCGGCAACTCGGCCTCTTCCGTATAGCGGACGATGTCCTGCTCCGTCGCGCCGTCGAACACCGGCGTCGCGAAATGTTTGCCCAGCACCTTCGCGGCCCACCCCAGGTTCGTCTCCAGAATCTGGCCGACGTTCATGCGCGAGGGTACGCCGAGGGGGTTGAGCACGATCTCGATGGGCGTGCCGTCATCGAGATAGGGCATGTCCTCCTCGGGAACGATGATGGATACGACGCCCTTGTTGCCGTGACGGCCCGCCATCTTGTCGCCCACCTGGAGCTTGCGCTTCATGGCCACGTAGACTTTCGCCATCTTGAGGACGCCGGGGGGCAGTTCGTCGCCGCGCTGAAGCTTGGCTATCTTCTCCTGCAGAATGCTGTCGAGCAGCTCGACCTGCTCGTTCGTGTGGTCGGACAGGATCTTGATCTGCTCGAGCAACGCCTTATCGACAGGCAGGCTCAGGAGGTGGACGCCGCTGAGCTTCGCGAGGCCCTCCTCGTCGAGTTCCTCTCCCTTGGCAAATAGGCTCTCACTCGTTCTGGGGTGAACCACGTCGGCGAGGGCGCGCTGCCCGATGAGCAGGGAGCGTATTCTCGCGTCGCCCTCGTCATTCAGAATATTGATTTCATCGCCGTAGTCCTTCTCCAGCCTCTCGATCTCCGCATCCTCGATCTGTTGCATGCGGGCGTCCTTCTCCGCGCCGCGCCTGGAGAAGACGCGCACCTCCACGACCGTCCCCTCGATTCCCGGCGGCACCCTGAGCGAGGAGTCGCGGACGTCGCCCGCCTTCTCGCCGAAGATGGCCCGCAAGAGCTTCTCCTCGGGGCTCAGCTGCGTTTCTCCTTTGGGCGTGATGCGCCCGACGAGCACGTCCCCCGGATTGACCCGCGCACCCACGCGAACGATGCCGCTCTCATCGAGGTCGCGGAGTGCTTCTTCGCTCTGATTCGGGATGTCGCGCGTGATCTCCTCGGGGCCCTGTTTCGTGTCACGCGCCTCGATTTCAAACTCTTCGATGTGCAGGGAAGTGTAGATGTCTTCTTTCACCACCTTTTCGGAGATGACGATGGCGTCCTCGAAGTTGTAACCGTTCCAGGGCATGAAGGCGACAAGCATGTTTCTGCCCAGAGCGAGCTCGCCCTGATCGGTGGAGAACCCATCCGCGATGATGTCGCCCTTCTTCACCGCCTGGCCGACGTGCACGATGGGTTTTTGGTTGATGCAGGTGTTCTGGTTCGAACGGCGATACTTCACCAGATTGTGAATGTAGACACCCTCTTCGGCCAGGTTTCCCGCCTGCTCGGTCGCGCGAATCACGATTCGGGTCGCGTCCACGCTCGCCACACGGCCGTCGCACTGCGCGATGACGACCGCGCCCGAGTCCCTTGCCGCGATTCCCTCCATGCCGGTGCCGACGTAGGGCGCCTCGGGCCGCAGCAGGGGAACTGCCTGGCGCTGCATGTTCGAGCCCATGAGCGCGCGGTTCGCGTCGTCATTCTCGAGGAAGGGAATGAGGGAGGTGGCCACGCTCACCAACTGCTTGGGAGAGACGTCCATGTAGTCCACCTGCTCGCTGGGCACCATGACGAACTCTCCGCTCGTCCTCGCCGAGACGAATTCGTTGACGAGGTTGCCCTTTTCGTCTACGGGTGCATTCGCCTGCGCGATCTTGTACTTGTCCTCATCGATCGCCGAGAGCCATTCGACCGATGCTCCCACGCGTCCGTTCACCACCTTGCGGCAGGGCGTTTCGATGAAACCGTACTGATTCACGCGCGCATACGTGGAGAGGCTGGCGATCAGCCCGATGTTCGGCCCCTCGGGGGTCTCGATCGGGCAAATGCGGCCGTAGTGCGTAGCATGAACGTCGCGCACCTCGAAACCGGCCCGATCACGCGTCAGGCCGCCGGGCCCCAGGGCCGAGAGCCTGCGCTTGTGGGTGATCTCCGAGAGGGGATTCGTCTGGTCCATGAACTGGCTCAACTGGCTGGAGCCGAAAAATTCCTTCACTGCCGCCGTGATCATCTTGGAGTTGACCAGATCGCGCACCAGCAGATTGTCCATGTCCTGGATGCTCAGTCGCTCGCGAATGGCGCGCTCCATGCGCACGAGACCGACGCGGAACTGGCTTTCGAGCAACTCGCCCACGGAGCGTACGCGCCGGTTGCCGAGATGATCGATGTCGTCCACCGCCCCCTGGCCGTGGCGTAGCTCGATGATGTAGCGGACTGTGGCGATGACGTCGTTGAGCGTCAGGGTTCTCTGATCCAACGGGAGGTTCAGGCCCAGTTTCGTGTTCAGCTTCAGGCGTCCGATGCGCGACAAGTCGTATCGCTTCGAATTGAAGAAAAGATTTTCGAAAAGGAGCCGCGCCGTTTCTTTCGTCGGCGGATCGCCCGGGCGCAGGCGCTTGTATATCTCGACGAGAGCGTCTTCTTGCGCCTCGCATTTATCCGACGTCAAAGTATCGCGGATGGTCCTGTCCGCACCCACACCGGAGACGTAGAGAATGGCAAGCTTGGGGATTTTCTTATCACGCAGGGCTGCGAGAACCTCGGACGTGAGCTCGAGGTTCGTGTCGAACAGCACCTCGCCGGTTTCGGGATCGGCCACCGGCTGGGCCAGAATGCCCCCGACGACTTCCTCATCCTTGAGCTCCAGAGTCTCCACACCCGCGGACTGAAGCTTCCGAAGAGCGGCGCGCGTGAACTTGCGCCCCGCCCGCAGAACGAGTTCGCCTGACTCAGGAAGGACAATGTCCTCGAAAATCCTCTGGTTCACCATGAGTTCGGAGAGTTTCTTGTAGTACGTTTCTCTCTTCTCGTCGTAGAAGAGCTCCTCGCTCTGGTAGAAGGAATTGAGAATGTCGTCCTTGTCCAAGCCGAACGCGCGCAGCAGGATGGTGACGGGAAGCTTGCGCCGCCGGTCGATTCGGACGAAGAGCAACTCCTTGCTGTCGAACTCGAAGTCCAGCCAGCTTCCCCGGTAGGGGATGAGCCGGGCCGTGAAAGCCGATTTGGCGGTGGGCTTCGCCTTGTCCGCGCTGAAGAAGGCGCCCGGAGAACGGTGCATCTGGCTGACGACGACCCGCTCCGTGCCGTTGATGATGAAGGTGCCGTTCTCCGTCATCAGGGGGATTTCCCCCAGATACACCTTTTGCTCCTTCACCTCGCGGACGCGGCGCTCCTTGGTCAGTTCGTCATTCTCATACACCGTGAGGCGCAGCATGACGCGCAGGGGCGCGACGTAGGTCATCCCTCTCTGGCGGCATTCATCGGCCTCGTGCTTTTGCCGACAGAAGACCTCCACCCCGTCGTCATCCTTCACGCCGGGCCCGCCCAGGTTGGGATATTCGTTGCCCCTCGACTCCCAGACGCCTATTTCATAGCCCAGATATTCGAGCGTTACGTTCTCGGCGGCATCGGAAATGGGAAACACGCTGCGAAACACGCCCTCGAGACCCTCATCCGTGCGGCGCTCGGAGGGATGCGTGTCCCATTGGAGGAATCGTTCGTAGGAAGATAGCTGGATGTCGATCAAATTCGGAATATCAATAACCGCAGGTATCGAGGCGAAATCCTCACGAACCCGACGGCCGTTCTTGCCATTTTTTACACTCATGTTGGCTCACCTCAAGAAAGTGGGGGCGATACGAGTAAAGCGCCGATCCAGCCGCGAAAGGCAGGGATCAGGCCATCGGCATCCCTGGTGAGCCCTATGTGATTTCCACCTCCGCGCCAACCGCTTTGAGTTTATCGGCAGCAGCATCGGCGTCTTCCTTGGGAACCGCCTCCACGACGGCTTGGGGTGCGCTTTCCACCAAGTCTTTCGCCTCCTTGAGACCCAGGTTGGTCAACTCGCGGACGGTCTTGATGACCTTGATTTTTTCCGAACCAAAGGCTTTGAGGGTGACGGTGAAATCGGTTTGCTCCTCCGCCGCTTCGCCCGCGTCGCCGCCCGCCGCCATTCCCGCTCCGGCCATCATCATGGGCGCGGCTGCGGTTACGCCGAACTTATCCTCGAGCTCCTTGACGAATTCGCTCAACTCCATCACCGTCATGTTTTCAATGAAATCGATTACTTCTTCTTTGGTTGCCACAATTCGCCCTTTCCTCGCATTCGCAATAAACCATCGGCCAGATCAAGGCCATTTTATTTTGGAAAATTTCGCCGTTTGCCCCCCTTCTAAGGGCAAACAGAAATATTACACTTATTCTTTCTTTTTGGCAATAGCGTCGACAACATTTATGAACTGGGAAATGACGCCGTTCAGAACTCTCGGCAGACCCGCCACAGGGGCCTGCATGGCGGAGAGCAGCATAGAGAGCAGAACCTCGCGCGAGGGCAGATCCGCGAGCGACTCCACTTCGGCGGTTTCGAGAAACCTGCCGTCCAGAACCCCGCCCTTGATCTCGCCGACGGATTCTCCCTTCACGAAATCCTTGAGTATCTTGGCGGGCGTCGAGGGATCGCCATCGGTCGTCACAATGGAAATCGGCCCGACGAGCCTTCCTCGCAACTCCTCGAAACCCGTGCCTTCTAACGCCCGCTCGGTGAGTGAATTCTTGACGACGGAGAGCCGAACGCCCGCCTCGCGCGTTTGCTGCCTGAGCGTCGTCATCTGCGCGACGCTCAGGCCGCGATAATCGAACAGCACCAATGAGGCGCTCTCGTTAAAGCGAGTCTGAAGCGTCTCTATCGCCTCGACCTTATCGTCGCGGGGCGCCTTGCCCGTCGCCAGCCTCCCCTTCTCCACAACTGCTGTCGCCATTTCAGAGACTCCTTATTTCAACGCAGCGAGAAGAGACTGGTGGTCGACCTTCACGCCGGGCCCCATCGTGCTGGAAATTGTGAGGCCCTTGAAGTACACCCCCTTGCTCGCCGCGGGCTTCGCACGAACGAGCGCGTCTACCACCGCCGAGATGTTTTCGGAGAGCGCTTTTCCCTCGAAACTCACCTTTCCGACCGGGGCGTGAATGATGCCCGCCTTATCTACGCGATATTCCACCTTGCCCGCCTTGATCTCCTTGACCATGCGGCCCACGTCGAAGGAGACGGTGCCCGATTTCGGGTTGGGCATCAAACCGCGCGGGCCGAGCAGCCGCCCGAGCTTGCCCACGACGCTCATGACGTCGGGCGTCGCCACCACGCGGTCGAACTCCATCCAGCCGCCCTGAATCTTCTCGGCCAGATCATCCGCGCCCACGTATTCGGCGCCCGCCTCTTTGGCCTCGGCCACCTTCTCGCCTTTGGCGAACGCCACGACGCGCTCTTCTTTGCCGATGCCGTTGGGCAGAACGACGCTTCCCCTCACCATCTGCTCCGCATGTCGCGGGTCGACGCCGAGCTTGGCTGTGATCTCGACGGTCTCGTCGAATTTCGCCGAAGATATCTCCTTCACGAGACCAACGGCTTCTGAGAGCGGAATCTGTTGTTCCCGATCGATTCGCTCCCGGGCTTTATTGTAATGCTTACCGTGTTTGGGCATTTGTCTGACTCCTCCAACGTGGTTCGAACGACGCCCGGGGCGGACGCCTCCCACCTACGCTCAAAAAACTATCCGCTGACCTCGATTCCCATGCTGCGGGCCGTACCCTCGATGATCCGGACGGCCCCTTCGAGGTCGGCGCTGTTCAAGTCCTCTTTCTTGATCTCCGCGATTTCCTCGAGTTGTTTGCGCGTCACGCTGCCCACGCCCTCGCGCCCGGGTTCGGAAGAACCCTTCGCTAAGGCGGCAGCCTGTTTGAGGAGAGCGGAGGCGGGCGGACTCTTCATGATGAAGGTGAAGCTTTTGTCCGCGTACACCGAGATCACGACCGGAATGATCGTGCCCTCCTTGCCCTGGGTCTGCGCGTTGAAGGTCTTGCAGAACTCCATAATGTTCACACCCTGCTGGCCGAGCGCAGGGCCAACGGGCGGGGCGGGGTTCGCCTGACCGGCCGGTATTTGAAGTTTGATGATGCCAACCGCTTCTTTTGCCATTTTTTCCTCTCGGAGCAATCAAAGCCTGACACTACGCCCGGGCTTCGCCTGTCTCTATTTCCCGGACGCTGTGAACGACGCGCAATGGCGCGGCGCCACGCACCCGATGAACCTTTTCTTCCCTAAACCTTCTCCACCTGGAGCATCTCGAGCTCCACGGGCGTCGCCCGGCCGAAAATGCTGACCATGACCTTGAGTTTTCCTCTGTCGGGGTGAACCTCGTCGATCTCGCCGGTGAAATTCACGAAAGGCCCGTCTATCACCCGGATGCTCTCGCCTTTTTCGAAATCAATCTTGGGTTTGGGCTTCTCGGCCTCTCCGCTCATCTGCTTGAGGATGTTGTCCATCTCGGCTTCGGAGAGAGGACTCGGGGAGGTTCCGCCCAGAAAACCCGTTACCTTCGGCGTGTTCTTGACGACATACCAGGTGTCTTCGTCGCACTCCATCCGGATCAGGATGTAGCCGGGGAAGAATTTCCGGGAGGTCGTACGCCTCTTCCCGCCCTTCACTTTCACCACTTGCTCGGTGGGAACCACGATCTCGCCGAGTTTCTCCTCGAACGTCTCCCCCCGAAACTGCTCTTCGATCGAGCGCTTCACCTTGTTTTCAAAACCCGAATAGGTATGCACTACATACCAGTTCATGGACATACTGGATTCCTGTTATCTAGAAGCCGAAGTTAAGGAAATAGCTGACAGCCCGGGACAACGCCAAGTCGACGAGTCCCAAATATATCGCAATGATGAAGACGAATACGAGGGCGACGGCGGTTTGCGCCGCCGTCTGGCGCATACCGAGCCATGTGACGCGCTTCGCTTCGCTCTGCACGTCGCGCAGAAAGGTGCGCCCCTGATGAATCCAGCCCATCACCTTGTTATTCATCCATTCACTCTCCGCAGCCGCTTCCGACTTTTGAACCCAGGTTCGCCCTCCGGGTTCATGGCAGGCCAGGAGGGACTCGAACCCCCAACCGCCGGATTTGGAGTCCGGTGCTCTACCAATTGAGCCACTGGCCTGTGAAAGCCCTGATTATTCTGAAACGACCGCCTAACCGCTCTACTCGACGACCTCTGTGACGACGCCGGCCCCCACCGTGCGGCCTCCCTCGCGTATCGCGAAGCGCAACTCGCGCTCCATCGCTATCGGCGTTATCAACTCCACGTCCAACGATACGTTGTCGCCCGGCATCACCATCTCACGACCCTCAGGCAGCGTCACCAGACCTGTCACGTCCGTCGTCCTAAAATAAAACTGAGGACGGTAGCCGTTGAAAAACGGCGTGTGACGACCACCCTCTTCTTTCGTCAGTATGTATACCTCGCCCTTGAACTTCAGGTGCGGCATGATCGAGGCAGGCTGCGCCAGCACCTGGCCGCGCTCTATCTCGTCTTTCTTCACGCCCCGGAGCAGTACGCCCACGTTATCGCCCGCCTGACCCTGGTCCAGGAGTTTCCGGAACATCTCCACTCCCGTCGCAACCGTCTTGCGCGTGTCCGTGATGCCCACTATCTCCACCTCATCCCCAACGTTCACGATCCCGCGCTCCACGCGGCCCGTCGCAACCGTGCCACGGCCCGATATCGAGAACACGTCCTCCACAGGCATCAGGAACGGCTTGTCCACGTCGCGCACCGGCTCCGGGATGTAGCCGTCCACCGCCTCCATCAAATCGTCTATCGAAGACGTGTCCGTCCCCTCCAAGGCTCTCAGCGCCGAACCCGGAACCACCGGTATGTCGTCGCCCGGGAACTCATACGTCGATAAAAGCTCGCGGACCTCCAGCTCCACCAACTCCAAAAGCTCCTCGTCGTCCACCATGTCCACCTTGTTCAGGTACACACAGATGTAGGGCACCCCCACCTGGCGAGCCAGCAGAATGTGCTCGCGCGTCTGCGGCATCGGTCCGTCCGCCGCCGAGACCACCAGTATGGCGCCATCCATCTGCGCCGCGCCCGTTATCATGTTCTTCACGTAATCCGCATGGCCCGGACAGTCCACATGCGCGTAGTGGCGGTTGTCCGTCTCGTACTCAACGTGAGCCGTCGCTATCGTGATCCCCCGCTCGCGCTCCTCGGGAGCCTTGTCGATCTCGTCGAAGCCGATCTCCTCCGCCATCCCCTTCGCAGAGAGGTGTTTCGTGATCGCAGCCGTCAACGTCGTCTTCCCATGGTCCACGTGCCCTATCGTCCCTACGTTCACGTGCGGCTTCGTGCGCTCAAACTTCGCCTTCGCCATGGCTTCCCTTCTCCTTCTGATGAAAATTCTTAAAAATATCTTTCTGGGGAGAGGAACCATTTCCTCTCTTGCTTGTCATTCCCGAAAAACGCGCCTTTATACCCGCTTGGACGAAACCTTGTCCATCGCCAAAGGGAAAATCTGCGAACCCGAGGGATTCCAAGGCGTTTCTTGCGATTTGCAGGATAATGCACAAAATTCAAAATTTCAATGAATTCCGCCTGCCCTGGAGCCCACGACCGGACTTGAACCGGTGACCTCTTCCTTACCAAGGAAGTGCTCTGCCGGCTGAGCTACGTGGGCCGGCTGCGTCCCGGGCGTGCGAACATCATTTGTTTCAGGCGAAGCAACCTCCGCGAACGATGAACCCCGGCATTCGTTCCGGGCGGATAATACAGCTTATTCCCTCCAGAGCAACCCCGGGAGCCGAAATCCACACGACTGAAATTCATATCAAGAAAAGGCGAGAGCCTCGAATCATCCTGGAGCGGGAAACGGGGCTCGAACCCGCGACCCTCAGCTTGGAAGGCTGATGCTCTACCATCTGAGCTATTCCCGCCTCTGAACCCAAAGCGCGTGTCCTAGTCGTCTCGACAATTCATCTGCTGGTGGGGAGGGGAGGATTCGAACCTCCGAAGGCTGAGCCGTCAGATTTACAGTCTGATCCCTTTGGCCACTCGGGAACCTCCCCTGAAAACCGCCGTTCATCAAATACGGTTATAAAAACTATCAAAAATACCTCGCGGGAACCATCCGCTCCCCGAAGCCGCGATATTCACCAAAGCCCGAAAGGGGAAAACGCGCGCGTTCTCCAGCCGGATTTTCTGTAGCGGGGTCCGGGAGGCGTGTCCCGCCGTGGAGCTGGCGAGAGGACTCGAACCTCCGACCTGCTGATTACAAATCAGCTGCTCTACCAGCTGAGCTACGCCAGCCAACAAAGGCGGGTTAAATTAGGCCCACCGGCCCACCTTGTCAACCCCCTTTATCCTCTTTGGGGAAGTGAAAAGCAAAGAGGGGGCGGCGATAGTTCGGCTCTCAAATATCAAGGTGCTCATAAGAGAGGTCTACGCCTGAGCCGTGTCCTCGTCCTCCGAGGGGTTTACGCGCACGCCGTGCAGCAGGATCGCTGCTGCGACCGAGGCGTTCAGCGAGGACACGGCGCCCGCCTCGATGGGAATCCGCACGCGCGCGTCGCAGTTTTTGAGCACGAGCGGCCGCACACCCCTTCCCTCCGCCCCGACCACCAGGCAACAAGGCCGGGGCAGTTCATCGACGCCGAGGGTCTTATCCCCATGCGCGTCCGCCGCCAGCGCCCAGTAGCCCGCCTCTTTGAGCGCGGAGACGGCGCGCGCCAGATTCGTCACACGCGCGAGCGGCACGACCTCCAGCGCGCCTGCCGCCGCCTTCGCCGCGACTGGCGTGAGGCCCACGGCGTTATCCTTCGGCCAGACGACGCCGCCTGCCCCCAGAGCCGCCGCACTTCTTAAGATGGCGCCGAAATTCCTCGGGTCCTGCAGACCGTCGAGCAACAGAATCGGCGGAGCCGACGCGGGCTGGGCTTCGATTAAGTCATCAAGCGTGAGAAGCGGCGTGGGATGAACCTCCGCCACCAGGTTTTGATGCTGCGCGGTGGCGGCTTTCTGCGTGAGTTGTCTGGTGTCGAGGGCTTCGACGGGAACCCCGAGCGATTCGGCGAGCCGCACCGCCTCGGAGACGCTGCGGTTCCGGCGCCCTGCGGTAACGTACAGCCGCCGGACGCGCTCCGGCCCGCGCTCAAGAGCCACCCGGACGCTGTGCGCGCCGCAGACGTATTCGGGTTTGCGCTTCAAATGCTATGCTCTTCGATGAAGCGTGAAGACGCGGTGCGCGCACCAACGGGCCTCACCCGCGCAAGACTTCACGGCACCCTTCGCTTCCAGAGGGTGCCGCCGGGGCTGTCTTCCAACACGATGCCGGCCTCCGCGAGTTCTTCCCGGATCCGGTCGGCCTCCGGGAAATCCCTGCTCGCCCGCGCCTCCGCGCGGCGTTCGAGCAACGCTTCTATCTCCTCATCGCGCAAGACGCCGTTTTGGCCCTCCTCCACTTCAGCGGACGAGACGCTCGCTGCGTTCCGGAACCACTCCTCCGGCGGGTGGGTGAACAGGCCCAGCACCTCGCCCACCTCTTCAAAGACCTCGCTCGCAAGTGCGGCGGCGGATTCGGGCAGCGCGCCCGCCTCGTTGATGAAGCCGTTTATCCGGCGCCCAAAGTCGAACAGATACCCCAGGGCGCGCGCGGTGTTGAAGTCATCGTCCATGGCTTCCGTGAACTGCGCGCGGAAGGCGGCGACCGCCTCCTCCACCCGCTCGCGCCAGCCGCCCGAGTCTTCTCCTCCGCTCCGGGCGAGCCTGAGCCGCACGTTGTAGAGCCTGTCCAGCCCTTTCCTCGCGTCGCCGACCACCTGATCCGAGTAATCCACGGGGTGCCTGTAGTGCGTCCCCAGCAGGAAATATCGGATCACCTCGGCCGGGTGGTCCTCGAGGATCGCCTTGATGGTGAAGAAGTTGCCCTTCGACTTGCTCATCTTCTCGTGGTTGATCTGCACGAAGCCGTTGTGCACCCAGTAGCGCACCCACTCGTGCCCGAAGCAGCCCTCGCTCTGCGCGATCTCGTTTTCATGGTGGGGGAACACCAAGTCCTCCCCCCCGCCGTGAATATCGAACCGCTCCCCGAGATACCGGCTCGACATGACGGAGCACTCGATGTGCCAGCCGGGCCGGCCAGCCCCCCAGGGACTCTCCCATTCGGGTTCACCGGGCTTCGCCGCCTTCCAGAGGGCGAAATCGAGCGGGTTGCGCTTGCCCTCGCCCGGCTCAATGCGGTGGCCTGCCTCGAGTTCCTCTGTGTTGCGACCCGAGAGTTTGCCGTAGCCTGCGAATTTATCGATGTCGTAATAGACGTTGCCCGACATCTCGTAGGCGATACCCTTCTCGATGAGCTTCTCGATCATCTCGATCATGCCCTCGATGTTCTCCGTCGCGCGGGGAGCGGCGTCCGCCCGCTGTACGCCGAGCGCATCCATGTCCGCGTAGTATTCATCAATAAATTTTTCGGTCAGCTCGCCGATGGGAATCTTGAGACGCCGGGCGCGGGCGATGATCTTGTCGTCCACGTCCGTGAAGTTGCACACGAAGAGAACATCGTAGCCCCTGTATTCGAAATAGCGGTGAATGACGTCGAAGACGATGGCGGCGCGCGCGTGCCCGAGATGGCAGTGGTCGTACACCGTCACCCCGCAGACGTACATCTTCACGCGGCCTTCTTCCAGGGGCTCGAAGGGTTCTTTTTTTCTCGTCAACGTGTTGTATAGCTGCAGTCCCAAATGATTCTCTCCAGAACCCGCATGGTCAAGGGGGTAAAATGTGTTCCGGGCCGCGTCCGGGCAGAAATTTGTCATGCCCCGCCGATGGGCGTCAAGGAGACTCCACGCTTATCGTGCAAACCGCGTGCGCCGCGACGCCCTCCTCGCGCCCCACGAAGCCGAGCCCCTCGCCCGTCGTCGCCTTGATGCCCACCCGATCGGGCGGGATTCCCAGAATGGAGGAGATGACTTCACGCATCGCGGGGATATGGGGAGCGAGTTTCGGTCTTTGCGCCACGACCACGGAGTCCACGTTGTTCGGTCTCATGCCGCGCTCTGCGAGAAGCACCACCACGCGCGCGAGCAGTTCCCGGCTGTCCGCGCCGCGATACGCCTCGTCCGTATCGGGGAAATGCGCGCCGATGTCGCCCAGGGCCGCCGCGCCCAGAAGCGCGTCGATGATCGCGTGGATGAGCGCATCGGCGTCGGAGTGTCCGGAGAGACCTTGCTCAAAGGGAATCTCCACGCCGCCGAGTATCAGCTTGCGATCCGCCTCGAAGCGGTGGACGTCGTAGCCTACGCCTACGCGAATCATGTGGAAGCCTCCGCTTGCCCACCTTGTTCAAGTTCCATCAGGCGCGCCGCGCGCTCCATGTCGCCAGGGGACGTCACCTTGATGTTCTGCGCGCTTCCTTCCACGAGCTTCACCCGCACGCCTATGGCTTCCAGCAGGGCCGCCTCGTCGGTCCCCTCGAAATCATTCGCGTCCGCCCACTCCATCGCGCGGACGAGCAACTCCCGCCGCGCCACCTGGGGCGTCTGTGCGAGCCACAGACCCTCGCGCGGGCGCGTCGCCTCGATGAAGCCATCGGCGTCGCCCACCTTCACCGTATCCACCACGCGCAGGGCCGCGATGGCGGCGCCCGTCTCCGCCGCGCCGAGCAGGCATCTCTCCATGAGCTCGGGCGTCACCAGGGGCCTCGCCCCGTCGTGTACGACCACCCAGGAAACGCCGTCGTCCAGGGCGTCGAGCCCGTTTCGCACCGAATCCTGGCGGCGCGCGCCGCCTTCGACGAGATGAACCTCCGCGCCCAGCCCATCAGGAAGTGCGGGCGGGTCCGAGCCGGGGGGAACCGCCACGACGATCCGACCCAAGAGGCCCATGCGCGCGATTCGTAACAGACAATGATGAAAAAGGGGCTTTCCGGAGAGGTTTCGAAACTGTTTGGCCACTGCGCCGGGCAGGCGCAAGCCCCGGCCTGCGGCGGGAACGATGGCCGCCGTCTCATCGGGTCCCGGCAAAGCTGAAGAGGAGAAAGCGCGCTTAAGCGCCGGTTTGCGATAGTTCGGCTTCATCTCGTATTTTCGTAAAAATCATACGCCCGGCTGTCGTCTGCAGGACACTCGTCACGGAGACGGGAATCTGCTCGCCGATACGGCCCTTGGCATTGTCCACCACCACCATCGTTCCATCGTCGAGATATCCGACGCCCTGGTTATGCTCTTTACCCTCCTTGATGACGAACACGCTCATGTCCTCACCAGGAAGAACGACCGGCTTCACCGCGTTGGCCAACTCGTTGATGTTGAGAACCCGCACCCCTTGAAGCTCGGCCACCTTATTCAAGTTGAAATCGTTGGTCATCACCTTCCCGCATATCTCCTTTCCCAGGAGCACGAGCTTGGTGTCCACCTCCTTCACGCGGGGGAAGTCGGTCTCAATGATGTCGATGTCGAGATCCTGGTTCTGCTGAATCCGCTGGAGCACGTCGAGGCCACGGCGCCCCCGGTTTCGCTTCAGGGAGTCGGACGAGTCCGCTATCTGCTGCAACTCCTTGAGTACGAACTGGGGCACCACCATCGGACCTTCCACGAAGCCCGCCTCGCAAATATCGGCAATGCGTCCGTCGATGATGACGCTGGTATCGAGAATCATGGCGTGATGGTGCTTCTTGGCGCCCGCGTCTTTTCCCTTAGCGGGAAGAGGCGGTGAATACAGGCTTCCCGCCGCCGAACCGAGAAAAACACCCATACAGCTGAAAAGCAAGCCGACGAAAGCGCCCGCCAGGGGACGGACGTTCTGCGGAAACGCCTCGCCGATGAGAGCGCACAGCAGCAGGGCGGCCAGCAGGCCGAAGAGCAGGCCCGCGGCCCCGCCCGCCAGAACGCCTACCTTGAGCTTGCCGAGCTCCCTTGCGAGCGCCAGCAGCGCAACGCCCGCCAAAGCGCCCGCGGCCATGCCGGCCACGCGGCTCGCCACGCCCAGAGCTTCGCCGAGCGCTCCTCCCATGACGCCGCAGAGGATGATGAACAGAGCGCCCAGAATCAAGCCCAGGCGGTTTGAATCCGCCCTTTTCTCCTGAGGTATCGTCTCTATCGAAATCTTTTTTGTGGTCTCTTTCATTTATGTTTCCCCCGAAACATCTTATTCATTTGCCATGGAATATTATAGCAGCTTTGTTTCGTCATAATTTCCGGCGGAATCCAATTCACGTCCGAGAGTGAAGCGCCGGGCTCCAGGCTTGTTGCCCGCAGCGCCGGGAAAAGGGCCAAAGCGGGTCAGGCGCGCTGTCTCCCCGAGAACAAGACGCTATAAAATGACTACTCTTCGTCCAGAATGAAATCTCCGCTCTTCCCGCCCGATTTCATCACCAGCCGAACATCCGAGAGCACCATGCCCTTATCCACCGCCTTGCACATGTCGTAGACTGTCAGGCCGGCCACGCTCACGGCCGTCAGGGCTTCCATCTCCACGCCCGTTCTGTCCCGCGCGCGCACTTTGACCTCGATGCGCAACAGGCCGAGCGGCTCATCCGCCGAGAAGTCAATTTCCACGCTCGATATTCGCAGCGGATGACACATCGGGATGAGGTTCGCGCACTGCTTGGCCGCCATCACGCCTGCGATGCGCGCCGTGCCCAGCACGTCCCCCTTGGGCAGGTCTCCTTCGAGAATCAAGCGCAAAGTTTCGGGCGCCATCTCCAGGCGGCCGCGCGCCACGGCCTCGCGGCGGGTGACCTCCTTGTCCCCGACGTCCACCATGCGGGCGCGGCCCTGCTCATCGATATGAGAGAGTTCCTGGGGCACCGAGGACGCCCTCCGTGAATTCCGATGAAGCAGGAGAGTCCGCTTCACGGGCGGGTTGTATGGGAGCATCTTACAACAGGAGCGCGAAACATCAAAGCGCGAAACACGAAAGTAAAAAGAAAACAAGGGGTTCGGGGAGCGGAAAACCGCAGAAGCCGCGCCCTCAGTAGCGAAGGCTGATGAGGTTTAGGTCAACTCCGACAGAGGAAGGAGGGGCTGCATGACATAACAAAGAGCAATCGCTCCCTTCCCGGTCTCGTCAATCGCTCTATCATCTGTCGCGATTGACCCCTACAGCTTCGCCAGGGTGAGGCCCTGTTGTTTCTGGTACTTGCCCTTCTTGTCGGCGTAGGAGGTCTCGCACTCCTCGTCGCTCTCGAAGAACAGGACCTGCGCGATGCCCTCGTTCGCATATATCTTGGCGGGCAGGGGCGTGGTGTTCGAAACTTCGAGGGTGACGAAGCCCTCCCACTCGGGTTCGAAGGGCGTAACGTTGACGATGATGCCGCAGCGCGCATAGGTGCTCTTGCCGACGCAGACGGTGAGCACGCTTCTGGGGATGCGAAAATATTCCACCGTCTTGGCCAGGGCGAAGGAATTCGGCGGGATGATGCAGGTGTCGGCCTTCACTTTGACGAGCGAGCGCTCGTCGAAATTCTTTGGATCCACGATGGTCGAGTTCACGTTCGTGAAAATCATGAACTCATCGGCAATGCGGATGTCGTAGCCGTAAGAAGAGACGCCGTAGGAGATGGCCCCCTCGCGCACCTGTTTGTCCTCGAAGGGCTCGATCATCCCGTGCTCGCGCGACATCTTCGTTATCCACTTGTCCGATTTGATCGACATCGCGTGCACCTCGCCTCCCGGGGCACTTCGTGAAATTCCGGATTCCAGCCAAAACCGAAAACGATCGATGCACGAGATTTCGGGGGTGAAATTCCCGGACATATAATATCTGGGGGCGAGAGGAGACCAACTCCCCCCACCCCCAGATGGTCGCCCCTGTCCGCCCGAAACGGGGGCGACCCGACAAGCGTTTCTCCGGTCCGAAAACGAGAGACGCGCTTGGCAATCGCTTAAACCTCCATGTTTCGAGAAAAATAATTTAGCCACAAGATATAGTGCCGCGTCAATAATTATTTTGCTCAAAACCACAATTTCTTGTGGATAGGCCGTGGAAGAGCCGGGGATATTCGGAGGAGAAATTGTGGAAAAAATGTGAATAGAAAACGATGCCGGTCGTCCGACGGACTATTTGAACCGATCTGTGTGAACTTTTACCTTCGCTCCTTCGCGTAAGCGCCTGAGCAGCGCCTTGTAGTTCTCGCTTCGTTTGAGTTCGGAATAAACGAGCCTTACGTCCTCCTTGACGTCCTCAAACTTCGCGTCGGCGGCATTGACGCGTTCGAGCACTCGTATCACCTGCCAGCCGACGGAAGTGCGAATCGGTTCGCTCGGCTGGCCGATGGGCAGTTTGAACGCCACGTCCTCAAGCGCTTTCTCCAGCGCGCCCCGCACGGCCGTGCCCATCACCCCGCCCGAATCACGCGTGCCCTCAAAGATGGAGCGCCGCCTCGCCACCTGTGCAAAAGGCGTCCCTTTTCTGAGTTCCGCGACGGCGTCCCACGCATCCTCCTCGGTTTTGAGAACGATGTGGGCCAGTGTGACCGACTCCTTGCGGCGGAACCGTTCCTTGTTGGCGAGGAAGAAATCGCGCAACTGCCGATCTGTCGTGGCCGTCGTCCCGGCGCCCTGCCTCACGAACTCCTCAATGACGAGCCTTCGCTTCAATCGCGCGATCCTTTTCTGAATCTCGGGAGATTCGTCGATTTTCCGGCGAACCGCTTCCTGGTACAGAAGTTCCCCCTGAACCAGACCTTCGAGGAACTGCCCCTTGTTCTTGCGGATACGGATCCGTACGGCGGGAGCGAATCGACCGAGCCTCGCTTCAATTTCCCCCAGTGTGATTTTCTGCTCGTTCACCTCGATGACGACCTGTTCCATATCTTTCATGGAGGGATTGGTTTTCTGACTCGCCCCTTCCGCGTCCGGGCCACCGAAAAACAAAACCGCCGCCAGCAGCGTGAATATCCTCTTCATGTCCATCTCATTCCCTTTCCCTGCGAACCTCGAGAACAATCCAGAAAATCAACCTTTAATATACCGGCAAACGGCGCTGAGAGAAAATTATTTTATCCGCGCCGGAGGCCCTCAGACAAAATAGGCGAACATCAGCACCAGATAGCATACATATCCCGCAAGGAACATCAGCCCTGCGCTGCTCCCCAGTCTGCGTCTCCATACGGCAAAAAACACGAACAAAACCATCATCAAGAGCATGAATGGAAAATCCAGGACGAACGATTGGTGCTCTATCCCCAAGGGAGTGATGAGGGACGCCCCGCCCAGTACCCACGCGATGTTCAGTACATTCGCTCCCAGCACATTACCGACGGCCATATCCCCGTGACCGCTCAAGGATGCGGAAACGGCCGTGATCAATTCGGGCAGCGAGGTGCCGATGGCCACGAGCGTGAGGGCAATGATGAGTTCAGGGACGCCCATGGCGCGGGCCAGATGCACCGCGTTCTGAACGAGCAGAATGCTGCCGAAAACGACCGCGATCGATCCGGCGATGAACAGCAGCCCGACATGCTGCTTTTCCCGGTCCGTCACCGCACTCCCGATATCGAAATCCGTCCACGTCGCCCGCTTCATGGTGAACCACAGATAAACAGGCACAAAAACGAACAGGACCACGCCCTCCACGCGGGCGATTTTTCCGTCCCAGCCCAGGGTAAGGAGCAACACGCCCATCATCAGCATGAAGAGCCCTTTCGGCAGAACATCTTCCCGGGCCAGGGACACGGGCTCGAGCAGGAACGCCACCGCCAGGATAAGTCCGATGTTGCAGATGGTGGAACCGACCGCATTGCCCACGGACGTGGCTGGATGTTCCAGCCAGGCAGCGATGACGGAAACGCTGAATTCGGGAGCCGTCGTCGCCAGACTCACCAGGGTGGCGCCGACGATCACTTTGGGAATCCCCGTGATCTCGGCGACTCCCACTGCGCCGTCGGTGAACCAGTCGGCGCCTTTCGTGATAATGAAGAGGCCCGCAGCGAAAAAGAGAAAGTTCGCCCAGATGGGAAAACTCGCGAAATATGCTTCCATACCCGAGAAGCTTCCTTTATATGACGATGAGGCGCCGGTCCGAATCGCCGGGGACGGTCACTTACCCTGGAACCCGGGTTTTCTTTTCTCCAGAAAAGCGGCGATTCCTTCCTGAAAATCGAGGCTGGCGACCGTCTCGGCCTGCGCGCCCGCCTCCGCGCGAAGCGCCGTCGCTACGTCCAGGCCGCCTGAGGAGCGAATCAGCTTTTTCGCCGCGCGCAGCGCAACCGAGGGGCCTTCTGCGAGCCTTCGCCCAAGAGCTATTGCCTCTTCCATGAGCGCGTCGTCGTTATGAACCGAGCGGACGAGGCCGATTGAGAGCGCCGCCTCCGCGTCGATGACGTCACCCGTCAAAATCAACTCCAGGGCTTTCGCGCTTCCCACGACGCGGGGCAGGAAAAACGTGCCCCCGCAATCGGGGACGAGTCCGACCCTGGAGTACACCTGACCGAACGAAGCGCCTGCGCCCGCCAGACGGATGTCGCAGGCCAAAGCGATATCACATCCTGCGCCTACGGCGAAACCATGGACAGCCGCTATCGTCGGACAGCGAACTTCGTAGAGTTTTGCGAGCGATTTCTGATAATCCGGCCAGAGGAACTCCTCCATCCTCTCGCCCGCCCGGATACGCCCCTCGATTTCCTTGAGATCCCCGCCCGCGCAGAAGGCGCGTCCCGCCCCGCTCAGAACCATCGCGCGGATATCGGGTTCGCAGCATCGCTCGCACACCTCGTACAGGTCCTGCGCCATCTGCAGGTCGAGCGCGTTCAGCGCTTCGGGACGATTGAGCCGCACCAGGGCCAAGCCGTTTTCTTCCTCGAAACCGATGGTTTTCCACACCATATCCTGTTCTCCCGTTAACATCATTGCCGATTGATCTGGAAAAAATTTCCATTTTTTCTTACAATATGGCATATCTTCCGAAGTTGGAAGAAAGGGAATCGCTTCATCCGGGAATTTTGCCGGACGTTCTGACGCATTGTGCGGCTTTCGCCCACCGGATTCCGTGCAGTTGCGGGCGCGGATACTTGATTGAGGGATGCATAGTGGAATCACCCGACTCTGTCATCAAGATATATGATCGCTGGGGCAAATTCTACGACCTCGTCTTCAAGGACGTGTTCCATGAAGGCCGAAACGTCGGTGTGGACATGCTCGACCTCCAGCCGGGCGAGAAGCTGCTCGAAGTGGGCGTGGGCACCGGGCTCTCCCTGCCCCTTTACCCGTCGACTTCGGAGATCATCGCCATCGACATCTCTTCGAAAATGCTCGAGAAAGCGAAAGAGAAAGTCCACAAGATGAGCCTCAAAAACGTCGAACTCGCCGTGATGGACGCGCAGAACATGGCGTATGAGGACAACACCTTCGACTGCGTCACCGCCTGCTACGTGGTGAGCGCCGCCCCCGATCCGCACAAGGTCGTCTCGGAAATCTGCCGCGTGTGCAAGCCGGGCGGGCGCGTCGTCTTCATCAACCATTTCAAGAGCAAGAAATTCCTGCTGGCCAAATTCGAAGAACTCATCAACGGGGTCTGCAAGAAATTCGGCTGGGAGACCACTCTGGACCTGGAGCCCCTGCTCGAGGCGAACAACCTGACACTCGAACGCCAGGAGCGCGTGAACATTTTTGATTATTGGCGCGCGGTGCTCTGCATCAATTCCGACAAATAACGTCGTTGGCCACATCCCGAAGGCCCAGCCGCACGGCGCATCCGCCTGCGCGCTTCTGCTGAAATGAACCTCGAATCGAACGCCTACGGCGTATTGCTCGCCTCGATCGCCTCGACTTCCTGGGCGGTGTTCGTCTATTTCATCAAGCGCGCGCTCATGAACGCGCCCGTCCTCAAGGTCACCGCCGCCATGACGAGCGTGAACGCGGCCCTCGTGACGCTCATCGCCATATTCTTCATCTCCGCGGAGGATTTTCGGGGCGTCACAGCGACCACACTGGCGTTCGCCTTCCTGGCGGGCTTTTTCCACATCGGCATATCGCGTTCGTTTTACTACCGCGCCATTCACCGCATCGGGCCCAACCGCTCCATACCCATCGCGCTTACCTATCCCGTCGTCACGGCGGTCGGGGCGTCGTTCATGCTGGGAGAGACGCCGACGATTTCCATATTCACCGGCCTCGCGATTCTTCTTGTCGGCATCACGCTCATCGTTCAGGCCGAACCATCCCAGGAGCCGGAAACCGAAGCCCAGAACGCGAAATGGAAACTGTTCGGCTGGATCTCCGCCGGCGTCACCTCGCTACTCTGGGGCGTGGCCGCCGTCTTCTTCAAGAAAGCGTCCCTGAACCTCCACCCGCTCGCCACCGCCGCGATCGCACTATGGGTGGGGGCCGCCACGGCCTCGATGCTGATGGCGCTGAGCAGGGGCGAGGAATCGCGCGGCCCCATCCCCGCTTCGGCGTGGAGGTGGATTTTCGCCGCAGCCGCGTGCCAGGCGATCGCCGTGCCGCTCTATAACTTCGCGTTCGTCCACACGCTGGCCGTACGCGTAACGGCCATCATCTCCGCCCAGCCGCTCATCGTGTTGGCGCTCGGCTGGCTATTCCTGCGCGAGATGGAGAACATCACGCCCCGGCTCGTCCTGGGCGCGCTTTTGACCGTTGCAGGCACCATCGTCGTTATCATGTAGGACCCGGAGAGTTCCCCTCGCCCCGGCGGGGTGCTACTCTCGGGTGTCGAATCAATCAAGGAATTTTTTCGAAACCTCATCACGAAAAGGAGCGCAAGATGGGTGAAGTCATTCACGTCACCAAGGCCCGCATCGTCAAGGAGCCCGGCAGGGGCATGAAGACGGGCTACCTCGACGCCTTCCCCGACGAGCCGATCCCCTACGGCATCCACGGGGGCATCAAGAACTTCTACAAGGCGGAACCCGAGGAGGAGCGTCCGGCCACGCTGGATCACCTCGCGGCCGCCGTCGCCGGCTGACTGACGGGCAATATGGGAGGCGCGCTGGATGCGCGCGGGATAAAGAGCAGCCCCGACAACCTGGTGGCTGAAGTCGAAGGCATCATCGAGAACGTGGACGGCATGGCCCTGGTCACGAAAATCAAGGTCAAATACAAGTGCCGAATCCCCAAGGGAAAGCGCGAAGACGCCGAGCGCGCCCTCGCCGTGCATGAGAAAGGCTGCCCGGCGAGCCAGAGCGTGCAGCGCGGCATCGAAGTCGAATACACGGCGGAATTCGAGGAAGTGGACGAGTAGACAGGAGGCGGCTGCCGATCGAGTGTGATCTTTGTTCGTGATACCGGCAGCAACTTCTTCCCGAATCTGTAGGGGCAGGTCGCGACCTGTCCCTACTTTCGTGTTGCGCTTTCATTTTCCTGCAGGTGGCGGTCCCTCCCGCTTCGGGCGGAAGAATTCCTCCTCCTTCAGTTGGAATTCACCACTCGGGGAAGCCACTTACACAGGTAAGCACAGACACTTCCCTCAAGACAGCGTGTTTCTCTAAGATTTTGAAAGAAGATGGCAGCGGAAGAACCGGCTAGTACGCAGATTTACGCTGCGAGGTCATGAAACCCTCGAAGGTCCCCTCCAGTTTCGCCATGCGCTCTCGTAGTTCGGCGATGTCCCTGTGAAGCCAGGTGTGGGAGCCGACAATCGCGATGACGACCACGATGAACCCTATCCAGATGTTGCCTTCCATTATTTCAACCCCCCATCCCGAAGCAGGGACTTTCTCTTCCGCCGCCCGAAAGATGTCAGGGGCCACCGGAACCTGACGGACGATATTGCGGCCAGCCGTCCCGATGACTTTGCGGTCGTGACGACTTCCCTCACTTGCCGATGACCTTGAATCATCGTCGTCATCACCAGCCATTTTATCCCATATCGCGTCCATTCTCGTTCAAACGCGAATTCGGCGAGGTTTTTCATGGAGGATGAAAAGCTGTCTATAAACCCGTAGGGGCAGGCCCCCGTGCCTGCCCTTTTCGTAAACATCATAAAGTAAGGACAACCACAGGGGGCTGTCCCTACGGTAGGCTCGATTTCTCTTCCAAACACAAGATTTACCTAGACGAACAAAATTCCGTACCGATACCTTCTGTCAATCCCCCACGCCGTGCATAGGGAGAATCCCGCCAGGAGCGCGAGACCGCCCACCTGCCCCCAGGTACCGACGAGCAGCGCTCCGACCAGGAACATCAAGGCGAAGACGAAGACGCTCAATGCCAGCCAAAGGCCCGCGAGGGCCAATACGGGGGCTGCGCGCCTGTCCTCCCCGCGCACCCGTCCCCATACGCCCGGCGGATGGACCTTCGTCCAGAAATCTCTCAGAACCTCTGCTTTTGCGGGCCTCGTGATGAGAGTGGCGATCAGCATCGCCAGAAATCCAACGCCCACCTCCGCGGCCAGCAATACGGGAAAAGCGGGCGGCTCACCCTCCCAGTGAAGATAGAGGGCGGTCGCGCCCGCGGACAGCATCCCTGAGATTTCCGTCCAGGCGTTCGCCCGCCACCAAAGCCAGCGCAGTATCACCGGAAGCCCCAGCCCGGCTCCGAGCGAGATGTGGAACTTCCACGCCACCTCGAGGCTGCTTATCTGTCCCGCCACGGCGAACGCGCCGAGCGCCATGATCAGCACGCCCAGGCGGCTCACGAAGACGACCTCCCGCGCGCCCGCTCCTTTTCTGATGAAGCGCGCATAGACGTCGTTCACCAGATAACTCACCCCCCAGTTCAGGTGGGTGTCCACCGTGCTCATGAACGCGCCCAGAAGGCCCACCAACACGAGACCAAGAATCCCCGCAGGCAATAGCTTCTCCATCAGGAGGGGATAGGCCGCCTCGCGGTCGGCGAGAATTTTCGCCTCCATCGTGCCGGGCAGGGCGTCCATCCCCTTGGGCACGAGGATCAGGCTCACCAGGCCGATGAGAATCCACGGCCAGGGCCTCAGGACGTAGTTCCCGACCGTGAAGAGGAATGCGCCCGCCTGGGCGTCCCTCGGCGTGCGCGCCGAACACAGCCTCTGACCGATGTAGCCGCCGCCGTCGGCGTTGTTGTGCGCCCACCAGACCACGAAGAGGTATATCAAAATCACCTGCGCCCCCGCCCATCCCGCGCCCTCGGGCGGCAGGAAGGAGAGGATATTGCCCGCGCCTTCCGCGCCGTAAATCTCGCCCAGCTTCACGCTCAGGCCCGAAAGCCCGCCCACGGCCTCCACGGCGTACCAGGCGAACAGGCAACTGCCCGTCATCGCGATGACGAACTGGAACAGATCCGTGAGCATGACGCCCCGGATGCCGCCCGCGCTCGCATAGAGCGCGATCATCAAGACGAGCAGGGCGACCGTAACGCTCTCGTTCACGCTTCCCATCGTGAGGACGGCGGGCCAGTTCGCCTCGATAACCGTCCACCAGTTCGGGGGCAGTATCTCCTCCCACCGCAGGAAGGGCTGGGCTATCTTCGCCATGGCGCGGAACACCCAGCCCATGACGATGAGGTTCACGATGAGGGAGGAATAGACGGCCTTGAAGCCGCGCAGGAACGCGCCGGGGCCGCTCCCGTAGCGCAGCTCGATGAGTTCGGCGTCGGTCACCACGCCCGCGCGCCGCCACAGGGGGGCGAAGAAGACCGCGACGCCCACGTTGCCGATGACCCAGGCCCACCAGAACCAGTTTCCCGAGATGCCTCGCTTGGCGACGATGCCGGCCACGACGAGGGGGGTGTCCGAGGCGAAGGTGGTCGCCACCATGGAGATGCCTATCCACCACCAGGGCAGGCTGCGCCCGGCCACGAAGTATGAAGCCAGACTCTTCGACGCCGAGCGCGAGGTGAGCGCGCCGACCACCAGCGCGAAGGCGATGTAGGCGAGGATGAGCGACCAGTCCAGAGTCGAGAGCATGGCGCACGTCTCTACGAATGGGGCGGGCTAGGCCTGCATCCTACAATGATATGAATATGTAATACAGCAGGCCTTACGTCTTGAAAAGAAAAAACGCCCCGCAAGGGTGCGGGGCGTTCATGCAAAAGAAGGCGGGCGGAGCGTCTCCTGCCCGATAAGGCCGTCTCCGGGCTAGTGGGCGACGTATGTCCGGTGCACCCAGCGGTTGTTCCCGCGCCGGATTTCCATGTAATACGACTTGCTCGCCTTGCGCGTCTCGAGATTATTGCCGCCCGGAATCGCTCTCAAGGCGGGCTTTTCTGCGCGCGTGGAGTTGATGAACGCGGCGACATCGACGAGCGTCGGCTCCCTGCGCTTCGGCGCATCTTTTTCGGCGACAGCCTCCGTTGCCGCCGCCTTCAGTTGCCGCGACCACAGTTTCCGGAACAGGCCGGCGCTTCCGAACTCGTCGCCGCTGTTGATCTTGCCGTTTACGGCGAAGACATAGCCCACGGCGTCGGGGTGCTCATCCAGCAGGCGTCCCAAGTCTTTTTCATAGTCCGCCAGGGCCGAGGCGAGGCGCTTGTTCTCCAATGATAACTGGAGGCTCGTACGCGAGCGCTCGTCGGCGACGCGCGCCCCCATGGCCCGGCCCAACCTATTCTGCATCGCCCCGATAGAGCGCCATACATCGTCCTGATAGTTTGAGCCCATGCGCCGTCGCGACCGTTGCGAAATTCTCGGTCCGGGCCATCTCTCCCTCGACCTTCGGGTTCGATCAGCATCGGGAGCGCTTTCTCGCTCCATCCTTTTTATCATCGCGATCTTCCCCGCCCGCGAGGGCATGCGGTACGCGGACATCGAAAACTCCCCCATATTCTCCAGGCCGCGCCTAGCCCATCGTCCCGCCTCGACGCAAAAGGCGCCGATGGGGATGTCGCCCGAGTTCGGGGGGATGATCATGCTGGTGAGCAGGACGCGGTCCTGTTTGCCGCCCTTGACGATGTCCCCCGATTGGATGAAGACCTCGCGGTCGCCCAGATTGCGGACCATGAGCCGGCTGACGCTGCCCGTTTCGACGACTTTGACGAGGCCCTGCCTCATCGCTTCTTCCAGGGTGAGCGGCGCGGGGCCGACGCTTCGGCGCTCGCGGTGAATCAGATAGACTGAGAGATTGTTCTGCGTGTAGGGGCCGCTCAGGCGGTAGTCATTCCCCGCTTTGGCAATGGCCGCCTGCGGCGGTAGCCCGATTACGACCGCGCAGGCGATGAGAACGACCAAGCCGTACGACCGGAACGGTCTGGATGCGGCTTGCGCCCGACGGAGCGGGCGTTCTTTCGACAGTCTGTTGGACATGATCTAATCCTCCTAACTTGTTAACGCCCAGGCGGCGCTTATCTTTTCTGTATCAATCGACGAACGGTATTGCCGTCTATTCGCATACGGCAGCCGCTGCGCGTATTCCTTCATTTCACACTATCTGGAATTACGACGGGGTAAGGTTCCACTCATGGAATTTTCGGGGCTGCGGAGGAGGAGCAGGCACAAGCGAAACCACTCCCTCTTCGTCTGGAAAACCAATTGTAGGGGCCGCATACATGCGGCCCATTGCTGGACGGCAAAAAAGCAGGGTCGCATTTATGCGACCCCTACACTCCCTCGCATCCCTGAAGCCAAATCACTATCTAGGAATGACGGCAATCTGCAATTCAGGCCTATGGGGATTTTATAACCGTAGGAGCAGGCACGGGGCCTCGGACAGGCGCGGGGCCTGCCCCTACCACAGAATCGAAATATTCATCGAGGCGAAGTGGTTCTCTTTTTCATCTAAAGACGAAAAAACGCCCCGCAGCGCGTGCGGGGCGTTTCCAATGCGAAAATCTCGTGCCCGGTACGTTCGTCTAGCTTTGGCTTCCGTTCGTCTTCAGGCGGCCGAGCACTTCCATCACGTGATCCGGCGTGATGGGGATGCGCGTGAGGCGCGCGCCTATCGCCTGGCCCGCCGCGCAGGCCACCGCCGCCGCTCCCGCCGTGCAGGGAGGCTCGCCGATGCCCTTCGCCCCGAAAGGACCGAGGCCTTCGCCGGACTCCATGATCACGTTGTCCCACTCGGGCGTATCCACCGAGGTGGGGATGAGGTAGCCGTGGAACTCGTTGTTCAGGAGCGCGCCCTTTTGCGTCAAGACCTCTTCGGCCAGCGCGTGGCCGACGCCCATCATGGTGCCGCCCTCGAACTGGCCTTCCACGTGCTGCACGTTGATGGACTGGCCGACGTCGTGGCCCGACCAGTAGTTGAGCACGCGGAGCTCGCCCGTATCGACGTTCACCTCGACTTCGGCCGCGTGGATGCCGAACACGTAGTCCATCCAGCCGCCCGCGTCGCCGTACTGCTCGTGCCCCTCAAACTCGTGGACGCCGATTTTCGTCTTGCCCACCGTGTGTAAGTCGACGCCCATCTTCTTGCACTGGGCGGCAGCCTCGGCGAAGGCGACACCGCGCTCTTCTGCGGCCTGCACGTAAACGCGCCCCTCGCGGATATCCAGATCCTCAGGGTTCGCTTCGAGCAGTTCCGCAGCGCCTTTCAGTATCCTGTCCCTAAGCTCCGTCGATGCGCGGTAGCACGAGCCGCCCGAGATCATCGTCTGGCGCGAACCCGCCGTAACGCCCACGAGCGGGGTGACGTGGGAATCCGACATCGTGACCGTCACGTCCTCAAGAGCGATGCCGAGAGCTTCGGCGGCGATCTGGCGGTTCGTCTGCGTCTGGCCGGCGCCAACGTCCGATGCGCCCGTGCGCACGTTCACGCTGCCGTCGAGATCGATGGACACATAGACTTCGCCCTCGTTCCTCGGCCTCCCGTATCCGCCGATGTTCGCGACGTACCCTACACCCACGCGCCAGGGGCCGTGGTCTTTCTCGGGGACGCGGCCCGCCGAGCGGCCGATGAGCTTCTTGGTCTCCTCTGCCAGTTCAGGCAGCATCACGCGCGAGGGAACGGGCTGGTTCTGCATGAGCGTCTCGCCCCTGGCGATGAAGTTCTTCTCGCGGAATTCGAGCGGGTCCATCCCCAGCCTGTCCGCCAGCTCATCCATCTGCGCCTCGTAGGCGAAGCACACCTGGTTCGCGCCCACGCCGCGCATCGCCTCGGTGAAGGGGTTGTTCGTCCTGACGGCGCGCGCGCGGCCCTTTGCGTTGGGAATCTCATAGGGGCCGCCGCTCACCACGAGCGCGCCCAGGAGCAGGCCCTTGCTGTTGGCCGCGTAGCCGCCCGCATCGCCGATGATGTCCACCTCTATGGCGGTGAGTTTTCCGTCCTTCGTGGCGCCCGTCTTGTACTTCATGAGGAAGGGATGCTTCTTGCTGCCCGTGTTCATGGTCTCCTCTCGCGAGTAGGCCATGCGCACGGGCCGCCCCGTCCGGATCGACAATAGCGCCATGAAAGCGCCGAGCAGCGGGTGCTCCTTGCCGCCGAACGCTCCGCCCAGCATCGGGCACTCATAGCGCACGCGGCTGAGCGGAAGATCCAGCGTCCGCGCCACGTTCTGGTAATTCTCGATCATCTGGGTGGGCACGCGGATGTTCACCACCCCGCGCTCGTCCACCCAGGCGACGCCGCCTTCGGGTTCGATGAAGGCGTGATCCAGACAGGCGGAAAAGTAAGTGTTCTCCACAATTACGTCCGCCTCGGCGAAGCCGGCCTCCAGGTCGCCCTTGTCCGTCTTCCAGTCGCAGACCACCTCGCCCTCTTCCAAGCCGGCGAAGTCGTATGCGCCCGGCAGCGGTTCGTAGACGACCCGCACGCGCGATGCCGCTTCTTCGGCCAGATCACGCGTGTCGGCGGCCACGAGCGCGACCGCATCGCCGATGTCCAGAACGACGTCTTCGGCCAGTACCGGGAAATCGGGATAGCGGCCCGCGTTCTGGCCGGGAATGTCCTTCGCCGTCAGGACGCAGTGCACGCCCGGCAGCGCGAGCGCCTCGCTCGCGTCAATTTCCTTGATCTTCGCCGGCGTCATCGTGGCGCGGACGGCTTTCCCGTATATCTCGCCCGGCAGGTGGAAATCATCGCCGTAAACGGTATCACCGACCGCTTTCGCCAGAGCGTCTTCTTTCGTCGGCGACGTGCCGACGTGCGTCATCTGAGCCATCGTTTCCTCCAGAAAAATGCTAAAAGCTATCCGCGAAGGGCCGCCACGTCCACCACTTGGCCCGTCGTCGCGCTCTGCACAACCGCCTCGAGCACGGCGACGACCTCGAGCCCCTCGGGCCCGCCGGTTTCGGGCGTCGCTTCGCCCCGGATGCACTTGCAGAACTCATCCATCTCATCCGCCAGGGCGTCCCCGCCCTCGACCTCGACTTCCGTCCGGGCATCTTCGCCCACCTTGGCCACGTAGAGCTTGCCGCCCTCTTCCTCGCTGTAGGCTCTCATCTTCGTGCCGAAGGCCGCCGTGTCGCAGATTTTGGGAACCACGAAACAACTGCCGATATGGCCCAGCGGGCCGCTTTCGTATTCGATGATGATGCTCGTGGCATCGTCCAGATTCGTCTTGCCGAGCAGCTGCTTGCTGAATGCGGCCACCCGCTTCGCGGGGCCTGCCAGGTACTGCAGGTTGTCGATCATGTGGACGCCCAGGCCCGTCATCGAGCCTGCTGGGCATTCGGCGGGGTCGTTGCGCCAGCCGTCTCTTGCTTCGAAACCCATGGGAAGCGAGAGGTTGGCTTCGAGCTGATGCACCACGCCCAATTCGCCATCGTCTATCATCCGCCTCATTTCGCGGTTCGCGCCTTGGCGGCGACGGTGGTGTCCGACCTGCAGGGTGACGTTCGCTGCGTTGGCCGCCTCGACCGACTTTTTCGCGTCATCGACCGTCAGGGTGAGCGGTTTTTCGACGAACACGTGTTTTCCTGCCGATGCGGCCGAAGAAATCATGTCCAGATGCGTGGAGTGGGGCGTCGCGACGATGACGCCTTCCACCTCCGGGTCGTTCCATAGATCGTCCAGGCTGTCCGCCGTCCGGCAGCCGTGTTTTTCCGAAAACGCTTTTCTGGCATCCTCGCTGCGCGCGAAGCCCGAAACAACTTCGCCTGAACCGCTGCGGTTCAGGGCGTCCACCAGAACGCCGCCCCACCAGCCAAGCCCGATAGAGGCGAGGCGCACCTTATCCGTAGCCATTTTTCTGCTCCTTATTTCCTGAATAGATGAGTTCCCGGCATCTTCTTGAAAATTTTATTGAGTAGAGTTCGCCTGATTGCATGCAGGGCGCACCATAACCCAACACCGGGCAATTGAAAACCGGGTGCAGAGAAATCAGATCGAAAGGAAGGAGCCCCAAAAAAACCTCCTCCCGTCTCCGGGAGGAGGCTCTCGCAGGGGGTAGTTGCGAGATGTATGATTGCGTGGCGGAGGAGCGCCGACCCAATCGGCTACTCCTCTCGCCGACCAACCGGGGCGTGCCGCCTAAGAACGCCGCGATTAGCACTACTCATATAATATGCAAGCTCCGTGCCATTTTCTCCATCATAAATAACACGTTATTTTTCAATAACATACTATTTTTAACGACAGGTCAAAATGACATTTTGTCATAGGCCGCATAAAAAAACGACAATTCGTCATGGCTGGGGAGCGTTTTCCGACTGAAAACTACCTGCGATTAACTCGAACCGGGTGATTTATCGGGAAATGCGGCGAGCGCCTCGGCGACGGCGGCCTTCATCTCATCCCCCTGGGAGAACGCCGTCGTCGCAGCGGCTTGCGATTCCCACAACGTCTCCTGAGAACCCAGGACTATCAGCCGTATTTCCACCCTGCCCATGCACACTTCGACGTTTTCGCAGGTCCGCACGCCTTTCGCCAAAACGACCGCCTGTGCGCCCGAACTCTTGAGCGCCGCCAGATGAACGCCTGCGATTTCGCCACTCTCTTTCAGCAGATCATCCGCCTCTTTCTTTTCGAGTTCCTCCGGCCAGCGAAGCGCCAGATAGCCTTTGGCGCTCAAGGCGTCGCGAATCAGGAAGGCGCCCTCTATCATCTCGATTTTCCTCACATCGGGCGCATTCAGCCCAGCCTGCGCGTAGACGTCGCGGAAAAGCCCCGTCCAGTCACTCGGGTAGCGAAACGGAGCGACGGAGATTCGCTCAATAGTCTGTATTTTCTCCGGCTTCGCGACGCCCTGTATCGTCGATATCTCATAGGCGCAGCCCGGTAACAGCAGGAGGAAAATGACCAACCAAGAGCGAAACCGTGATGCGAAAACCATGCGTTTCAAGAGCCGATACTCCATGCGATATACTCCACCAGGCCGAACAGAAGCGCATACGCATCCAGGCTTTCGCGCCAGATCGACAAGCCGTATAAAGCCGCCACCCCCCAACCTCCCGCCGAGACGAGCGCAGCGCCGCCGATAAAGACAAGTCCGAAGAAAAAAATAAAGGCCCAGGAGAAAACCCGCCCGCCACGGGCGATGTCGGGCTGTGACGCGCCGAGCGCGCGCAGCGTCATGAGCACGTGCAGGCACAGTGTTAACCCTGAGAGAAACGCCGCAGCCCAGCCGATCTGCGGGTATCCGAAAGCCCAGTCCAACAGCGCGCCCAGAATCAGGACGGCGACCGTGGGCAGCGGGAAGAAATAGGGCGCCAGGGTGATGAGGGTATTCGTACCGCTCAAGCCCACCTTGCCGCTCCCCTGATTGACTTCAAAGGAACTCACCTTCTTGCCCGTGAGCAGGGCGAAGGCCAGGTGCGTGCACTCGTGCACGAAGGCGTAGAGAAACTCGGGCGGCGCCAGACGATGCCAGACGGCGTATGCGCAGGCTCCGATAATGAACGCCCAGCCCTCGGGCGCAAGCAGATACGAGCCGCCGCTTGCGAAAAAAGCGGCCGGGAGAGTCTTGCCGAAAGAAAGCGCCGCCCCCCAGCAGGCGGGCAGCAGCAGGGCCGCGACCATCCAGGCCAGGGGCCTCAAGAGAAACGATTTCATGAACTCAACCCGTCTCGGTCCTCGGGCGGCGAGGCGAACGCCACGCAAGCATGGCCCATAACCCGCTCTCCGACAAGGCGGGTTGTTGGAACACCCCCTTCTCGCTCAGTCGATTTCTTCCTAATCGGGCGGAATCGATCACCGTCGTCATTCCGGCGGATACTCTCGTTTTGAGGGGACAACAGCCACTTTGGGGGACTTTTTCAACAACCCCGACCAGGCGAACAATCGCAAATACAGGCCAGGCTGCATGTTGACCGAAAGAACGGAAAGCTATATAGTTAACCAAATGGTTAATCATTAAATGATTTCATGACAACTTCATCACAGGAGTTTCCCATGAACGGCGCAAGAATCATTTCCGGCATCCTGGGCCGAACCACCGTTGCGGGAGACCAGCCGGCGAGCAGGCCGCCTTCCGCCGCTTCTCAAGCGGACGAGGCATCTCCCATGCAAACGACAGCGGGGGCGTGATGATGACCGCAAAGAAGCTGATATCGGGCGCCGCCGCCTACACGATCTGCACGTTCTCGCTCGCCGTGGGCTGGCATGTGCTCCTTTTCAAGGAGAGATACGAATCGTTCGGCTACTTCGAGGGGGAGCCGAACTTTCTCCTCGGTTTGCTCACCATCGTGCTTCAGGGGGTTCTGCTCTGCGTCCTGTTTCCGATGCTGAAGGCCGGGGGAAGCAGTTACCAGCGAGGGGTCAAGTTCGCTCTCATCGCGGGCGCCTTCTTCTGGACTTCACACGTGCTCGCCTTCGTCGCCAAGCAGGAGGTGCCGGGCGCGTCTGCGTTTGTCTTTATGGAAACGCTCTATCTCGCGCTGCAATTCGGCGTCTTCGGCCTTTGCATCGGCTTCATCCACCGCGAAGAGAAATTCATCTGACAAGCTGACATCAGTATCCGGGAGACATAAAGCGAACCAAATGGTCATTCACTAAATTATTTCACGCATTACTCAACGACAGGAGCTTTCCATGAACGGAGCGCAAATGATCGCCTTCACCTTCGAGATGAGCGACGGACTCGTGAAACGGGCGCTGAAGGGCCTCGATGATGCGGACCTCAAGAAACAGCCAAGCGACCAGGATAACCCTATCGGCTGGCTGATGTGGCACAAGACGAGGGTCGAGGATTGCGCCTTGGCGGCGGTGGCCGGTGAAGAGCAGGTCTGGACCGCCGGGAAATGGCACGAGAAATTCGACATGGCGTCCGAGCCGATGCAGATCGGATTCGGCGATTCGCTCGAGCAGGTGATGGGCCTCAAATTCACGAAACAAGACCTGATCGGTTACGCCAACGCCGTACGGGAACGCACGACGTCTGTGCTGGAATCACTTTCGGCGGAGGACCTCGAAAAGGAAATGACGGACATCGGGGGCAACGCCGCCAAGACGGGAGAGTACCTCGGAAGGGTAGCCTCCGACTACCACCAGCATTGCGGGCAGATCTGCTACCTCCGGGGACATATTACCGGGTTCGGCTGGGCGTTTTAGATTCAATCCGGCTGAGGAGGGAGGGTTGAAAAAGCCGCTTTACAGGGGGGAGAGGGTACGCCCCTCTCGGCTTGAAAACCAACTCCTGCAACCCCCTCGAATGGCGCCCCGTGGCCGCCCGTCCAGCGTATTCACCGGCATCGGACAGGCACGGGGGCCTGTCCCTACCGCCAACCCCGAGGAAGGAGACGTTGTAACCCATGAAAGAAGGAGCCGGACTCGACGCCACTTTTTCCGCGCTTTCCGACCCCACGAGGCGGGCCATGCTGTCGCGCCTCTCGCGGGGAGAGGCCACGGTCACCAGCCTCGCCGCGCCATTCGATATTTCCCTGCCGGCGATCTCGAAACACCTGCGCGTGCTGGAGCGTGCCGGCCTGATCCGCAGGGAAAAGAGAGGCCGCGTCCACCGCCTGAGCCTCAAGGCCGAAGCGATGAAGGAAGCGTCCGAATGGCTCGATTTCCACCAGCGATTCTGGGAGGAGGGATTCGACGCCCTCGCCCGCTATCTCGATGAAACAACTGACACGGAGACTTAGACATGCTCGAAACAAAAATGACCCTTCTCATCAAACGAACCTTCCAGGCCCCGAGGGAGAGAGTATTCGCCGCATGGACGCAGGCGGACGCCCTAAAGCAATGGTGGGGAACGGAGGGCCACACCGTGCCCAGCGCCGAGATGGACTTGAGAGTCGGCGGGAAATACCGCGTCGAGATGCGCACCGATGAGGGTGAGTCGTTCTACCTGAACGGCGCGTTCGTCGAGATAAGGCCGCCCGAACGGCTCGTATTCACCTTCCGCTGGGAGCGGGGCGATTGGGATTACCCCGAAACCCGGGTGAGCATCGATTTTTATGATGAGGGTGATGAGACCGCCGTCGTACTTACACACGAGGGATTCCCGGACGAGAACATGCGCGACGAGCACCAGGGAGGCTGGGACGAGTGCCTCGATAATCTGAGGGAGTATCTGGAAGGATAGAGGGAAGCGGCGGTGAGGAGTACGCCATCGACTGTACCGGTCGCCGCCTCGCGCGGGCGGCTCGCGAGCCTCCCCTGCGGAACCCCGGATTGAAACGAGACGCACTTGTAATTCACTTCCCCCTTGAGTGTCATTGCAACCCTGAAGCAAGGAAATTCACTCCCCCTCGAGGGGGTCGGGCTTCCTGAGGGAAAAGCCCAACGATGAAGCCGAGCGGTTTGTGCGAAGGCTGAATCGGTGGGGGGTAAAATGCGTTTTTCCGTCAGTCCGAATTATACCCCCCACCGAATCACTTTCGGGCTTACACCCTCAGCTCTTCGACTCCCCCTCAAAGGGGGAGTGAATTTCTTTCTCGTCGGTCAGCAAGGACCCTCAAGGGGGGAGTGATTTCTTATTACCGTCGTATGCCGGAATAACGGCAATCGCGAAGCAAGGCGCGGTCGCCCGTTATCCCGAAAGGGACTGGTAGGTCTTCATCACGGCGTAGCTGTGCAGGTCCTGGAAGAAATCGAACCGCGGGTGATCCGCAGGCGGGGCGTAGGGCCTGTCGAGGTCGAGCGGGATCCGCTCCATCGCCTCGGCGAGCGTCCATCCGGCGCCGACGGCTCCCCGTACGGCCTGGGTCACGTCGCTCAGGTATTGCATGTACCCGCCCAGGAGCTCCGGCCCCGACATGGGATTATGGGCGGGTATGAGGGTTTCGACCTCGAGGGTCTGCGCGAGGCGCGCGATCGAGTTCATATAGGTCGGCGCGTCGCTCTCCAGGGGAATGATGAGGTTTCCGCCCGTCATGTTGCCCGTCCAGGCGGCCTTCGCCTCGGGAACGTAGGTGATGGTGTCGCCGGGGGTGTTCGCCGGGCCGAAATAGTGCAGCTCCACCACCTTTCCTCCGAGGTCGATCCGCAGGTAGTCGTCGAAGACGACGTCGGCGCTGCGCAACTCCACCTCCTCCAGAATCTTCGGGTCGTTCCCCACGCAAGGCAGCATGAAGCGCCGCTCTTCCTCGTGAAAGGGAACGAGGTCCGCCGTCCGGCGGTGCTGGATGATCACCGTCTCGGCCGGAAACGCGCAGTTCCCGAAGGTGTGGTCCCCGTGGTAGTTGGAGTTGACGAGGTAGCGGATGGGTTTGTCGGTCACTTCGCGCACCCGCTCCAGAATCTGGCGCCCCATGGCCGGGTTGATGTGGGAGTCGACCACCAGCACGTCCCTCTCGCCCACGACGAAGCCGGCGTTGTCCACGTTGGGTACGGAGGAGAGAAGCGCGTACACTCCCGGAGAGAGTTCCTTCGCGTCCAGCCGCACCCCCGTCGGGTCGAGGAAAAAGGGGGTGAACCCTTCCGGAAAATCCGCCCACGCCAGGCATTTCCCGCCATCATTCGAAGAAGCGTTCATCTCGGACTCCTTTCCGCTATCGGCCGGCATGCGCGCCTCGCCACCCTGGCCGGACTAAAAAAATTGCAAGCGGCCCAATATCAACTTTTCCCGGGCCAATTGCAATGATATCCGCTTCCCCGGGCCGGACCTTTCCCGTTCCCGGAAGAGCGCATCCTTCTTTTCGGATTCGGGCGCGGCGATAATCTGCGCGGGCATGCGGGCGGGGGATAAGAGGGGACTCCTCTCTCTACTAGAAAACCAACCCCCCCTACCCCCCCTTGTCAGGGGGGCAAGAAAAAGCAAAGCCCCCTCTACCCGGCGGGGGGACTTTTTCAACAGCCCCGCAAGGCCCAGATTCCGCCCGATAGCGAGCGGCGCGCCGTTTTGCTATACTCCCGACAACTAAAGACAATCCGCATGTGAAGAGGTTTTTTCGATCCTGAGCCGGGAGATATGCCGGGGGCGGAGCGGTTCCCCGCATTTCCTGCAGCATGGAGGAAAACGTCATGCCTCGTCGTTCCCTGTTTCTCCTGTTCGTCGTCGCGCTTGTCTGCCTGCCCCTGCAAAGCGCGCATTCGGCGAACTACCCAAGCTATCCCGTGCAGTTCATCATCTCCTTCCCGCCGGGAGGGCCGGGAGACACCACGATCCGCATCATCCATCCCGCGCTCCAGAAAAATTTCGGCGGGGCGATCCAGCTCGTCAACAAGCCCGGCGCAGGCGGCGCCATCGCCTACAACTACGTCAAGAAGGCCAAGCCGGACGGCTACACCATACTCTCCACCATGTCCGCGCCCCTCACTGTGGGAACGGCCCTGCGCACGCTGTCCTTCGGGCTGGATGACTACGAGTACATCGGCGCGTACGCTTTCGGCGCGACGGGCATCGTTTCCAAGCCCGACAAGCGGTGGAAGGACATGGACGGCCTCCTCGCCTACATCAAGAAAAACCCCGGTAAACTGAACTACGGCACGAGCGGGGCGCCGACCGCGCCATACCTCACCATGGCGGCGGTTCTCGCCATACGGGGCCTGAAAGCCACGCCGGTGCACTACAAGGGTTCCGGCCCCGCGCGGAACGCCGCCCTGGGCGGCCACGTGGACTTCTCCGCGGGCGGATTCGGCGCGATGCAGGCGCTGCTGCGGGCGGGCAAGCTGGTGGGACTGGCCATCACGGACAATGCGCGTGACCCGAAGTTCCCCAATATTCCGACCTTGAAGGAAAAGGGACTCGGACGGGCGAGCATCGGTCTGTGGGCCGGTCTGTGGGCGCCGAAGGGAACACCCAAGGCGGTTCTCGACAAGTTCTCCGCGGCCCTCCAGAAGACGGCCGGTGACCCGGCCGTGGTGAAGAAACTGAACAAGGCGGGCTTCCGGGTGGAATTCGTGGACGGGGCGGGAGCGAAGAAGCTCGCCCGCCAGGACCACGAGACTTCCAAGGAGATCATGAAGGCCGTCGGCATCAAGAAAAAATAGAGCGGCCCCCGTGCGCAGGATTGCCCCGCCAGCGGCGCTGCTCGCCGTTTCGCTGCTGATGGGCTGGTTCGCCCACCGGCTGGGTCTCGGGAGCATCACCCGGCCCGGTCCGGGATTCTTCCCGTTCTGGACATGCTTTGGCCTTGCGGCCACATCGGTCTACCTGATGACGCGATACCTCCGTCAAAACCCGGAGGATGAGGCGTCCACAGAACCTGAGGCCGTATTCACGCTCGCCGGATACCGGCGGGTTCTCTCCGTCATGGCGGGAACGGCGATCTTCGGGCTCCTGCTCGAAGTGTCCGGATTCCTCGCCACGACTTTCATCTTCATGGCGTTCTGCTGGCTCGTGATCGACCGCCAGTCCCTCCTCCGCGGGCTCCTGATCTCGGCGGCGGCTTCGGCGGCGGCCTTCGTGCTCTTCGTCAAGCTGTTGAACGTGCACTTTCCCCGCGGCCTGCTGGGGTTCTGATGGGCGATCTTTTCGCAAACCTCTATTTCGGCTTCTCGGTGAGCCTCGCCCCGTACAACCTCCTCGCCTGCTTCATGGGTGTTTTCGTGGGGACGGCCATCGGGGTGCTGCCGGGTCTCGGCCCGGTCGCCACCATGTCCCTCCTGCTCCCGATCACCATCAAGATGGAGCCGACGGCCGCCATCATCATCATGGCGGGGGTGTTCTACGGGGCGATGTACGGCGGCTCGACCACCTCGATTCTGCTCAACCTGCCCGGCGAGGCGTCTTCGGTCGTAACCACCCTGGACGGCTACCAGATGGCGCGGCAGGGACGAGCGGGACCTGCGCTCGCCATCTGCGCATGGGGCTCGTTCATCGCGGGAACGCTGGGCGTTCTGGGCATCACGCTCATGGCGCCCGCCCTGGCCGAGATGGCGGTGAAGATCGGCCCGCCGGAACTGGTCGCGCTCCTGTGCCTGAGCTTCCTGCTGGTCATCCAGTTCAGCGGCGGCTCGCGTCCGCGCGCCGCGGCGTCCGCCCTGCTCGGGTTCCTCCTATCCACGGTCGGCCTGGACCCGGTGGAATCCACGCCGCGCTATGATTTCGGCACCTTCACCCTGATGGACGGGGTGGGCTTCGCGCCCCTGGTAATCGGCCTGTTCGGCATCTCGGAGGTGCTGATCAACCTGGAGAAAGAGGAGAAGATGGAAGTGTTCAAGGGCCGCATCAAGGGGTTGTGGCCCACGCGACAGGATTGGCGCGACTCCGCACCGGCCATCGGGCGAGGCAGCGTCGTCGGCTTTTTCATGGGGATCCTGCCCGGCATGGGCACCATCGTGCCCCCTTTTCTCTCCTACTCTTTAGAGCGGCGCATCTCCAAAAGACCCGAGAAATTCGGCACGGGCGTGATAGAAGGCGTGGCGGGGCCAGAGGCGGCCAACAACTCCGCCACGGCGGGCAGCATGATACCCCTCCTCACGCTGGGCATCGCCCCGAGCGCTGCGGTGGCCGTTCTGACGGCGGCCTTTCTCACCCACGGCGTGCAGCCCGGCCCCCTCATGATCACCGAGCACCCCGCCATCTTCTGGGGGGTGGTGACGAGCATGTACACCGGAAACGCGCTGCTTCTGCTGCTCAACCTGCCGCTGGTGGGCATGTGGGCGCGCCTGCTCACCGTGCCCTACCGCTACCTCTGGCCCATGATTCTCCTGTTCTGCGGAATCGGCGCCTACAGCGTGAGCAACAACCCGACCGACGTCCTGCTCATGGCCGTCTTCGGGCTGCTGGGCTACATGATGCGCAAGCTGAGCTATCCGGGCGCTCCGCTCGTGCTCGCGTTCGTCCTGGGCAGGCTTTTTGAGGAAAAGGTGCGCCAGTCGCTCGTCATATCGCGCGGGAGTTATGAAACCTTCATCGAGCACCCCCTCGCCCTGCTCGCGTGGATCGCCTCGGCGATTCTTCTGCTTTATCCCTTTTTCACGCGCGGCAGGAGCGCCCCGCACTTCCCGCCGGAGGAGGAAGAATGAAGATCACCCTGCTCGGCACGGGCGGCCCCCGGCCGGACCCGGCGCGCCTGGGGTCTTCCCTCGTGGTCCACACCGGTGAGGAGCGGCTGCTCTTCGACTGCGGCCGCGGGGCGGTGACCCAGCTCGTGCGCGCGGGCGCGCCTCTTAAAGAAGTGAATCCGGTCTTCATCACCCATCATCATTACGACCACATCAGCGACCTGGGCGACGTGATCCTGAGCACCTGGCTACAGGGCCGTCCGGGCGCCTTGCGCGTATACGGGCCGGCGGGAACGGCGGAGGTCGTCTCGGCTCTGATCGACAAAGTCTACGCGAAGGATATCCGCTTCCGGGCCGAGGGAGAACCCGCCATAGGGGGGTGGAAGCCGGTGGAGGTGCGCGAGACCGGCGCGGGCCTCGTTTGTGAGGGCGGGGGCTGGAAGGTGTACGCGGAGTTCGTCGAGCACGGACAGGGGCTGGGAATCCCCGATTTCGACTGGGTGACGCTGGGCTACCGCCTGAAGGCGGAGGGAAAAATCGTCGCCTTCAGCGGGGATACGATTCCCTGCGAGGGGCTGGACCGTCTGGCGCGGGGGGCGGACGTACTCGTGCTGTGCTGTTACCTGGCCGAAGCGGAGATCGTCGACTCGCACACCGAACGCCTGACACGGCACCTGTTCCCCTCATCGGCGCAGGCGGGAAAGATCGCCGCTGACGCGGGCGTAAAGAAACTCGTCCTCACCCACTTCCGCCAAAAACCCGAGCACCTCATGCGCGCGATTGAAGAGGACGTCCGGCGGGATTTTGCCGGGGAAATCATATTGGGACGCGACCTGCTGGAGATTGAGGTGTGAGGGAGTGTTGCGGTTAGGAGCGTTCAGGGACGCGAGGGCATATTACGAGCGGAGGCGGGGGGCGGCTCTACGGTGAAGGTTGTCGTTGATCGTCATCCCGGATTGCCTTGGTCCAAAATCCGTCATTCTTGTTTTTCTACCGCGTTCCACCGAATCCGGCGGACATATCGCTTCTCTCCACGACACCGCCTATTCCTTCGTGCCCTGCTCCGAAGAACGCGCCGGTTACCTGCCCAGCGTCGCCGCCGGATTGATTGAACGTATTGCCCCGGACGATGCAGCCGAATCCATTCAGACATTCCGAATTTGTAATGCTCGCCTGTGGACCCGATAGCGCAGTGGCATAGTGGCTTGCGGCGCATCAAGTGCCGACACTGGCCATACACGTGTGCCTGGCACCAACAGTGGACCGTTTTCGTTTCTAACGCGATGCGCCAAAAGCCGCAGTCAAGTCACTGCGCTCGAGCGTTCCGGCTGCTCCCTGGTGAGACTGGCCAACGAATATACCGGTAAGTATTCCTGCATCACCACCGGTCTGCTTAAAGGTGTTGCCGCGAACAGCGATCGAATAAGTCAGGTCTCCATCTCCCCAGATTGTATCTGTTCGCCAATACTCAAGCCCCGTGAAGTCAGCACGTCCATTGAGGCTGCTCATATTCACGGTTACAGATGCATTGCCGGCAACGGCCTGAACCTGGGGCGTGAAGCCGAGTAACGTGCCTCGCCAGGTGACGTTTCCGCGAAGGGATGTGTTCTGCCTCAAGTCGAACGGCGGATTGTAGCCGTAAGCCCACGGTTCCGCATAGCCGTTGCGATAAGCCACACCGAAACCTGTATGCCTGCGATTCCCGTGAATGTGCGTCGCCGTGCTGCTCCATGGCCCGAGTGAATACGGGGAGGCGCCGGGATCCAATGAATAAAGCGCCCTGAGTGCTGCACGGTCCACTGGATAAAGGAGAGACATCGGTTGGGCGAACGGATGCCCATATGGGGGTGTGCTCTGGCCGTTAAGATATATGGAGCTATATGCCTCCATGATAGAGGCGAATCTGACCCAGTCTACATGATCTTCTCCATAGAACCCCAATGCATGCATTAACTCATGCGCTATCAGTATCACGTTACGCCGATCCGTAAAGTCCATGTATACTGGCGCGTCTTTGTTTATCTCGATGAACGAACTCTTGATCTCATTGCCATCAATATCGCCGTCTGCGTTAATCGGATAATTAAACGTGATACCGCCAGCGTCAGGCGCAATCGCCACATCTTCATGGTTGAACTGGATATGGATAGTGTTGTCCCTGGTAATGTCGCGGTCATAATCATATGCGCTCGCTGGCAATGACGATCCCACGGTCATCTTGTATTGCGGGGGCAGAGACGCGTTTACAAGCCTTACAGCGGCAATTACACGATTTCTGTCCTTCTGTGTCGAGGGACCGGTAATTCGAACCTCTGGAGACTTCGTATAGCGTTTCACGTCCGCTAATTCGTCGATCGCATCGTCGATGAATGCAACAACTTCTTCACGGTCAGGGTCAAAATCCAATTGGCCGTATCGTATTACCGTACCGGAGTGCCTTTGGTAGACAGGAAGTTCTCTCGTGTATCCAGTTGAGTGTGCTGTGCCCTGATCGATACCTACGAACAGGCGACTCACTTCATTGTGGTCATGATAAACAGGTTGATGCCTGGCGTCGGATGGATCCTGATCCGGCAGTTCGGATATGCTGAAGTGTGTATAAAGGCCTCCGCTCGTAGTCCCTTCTTTATAGAACGGAAATGGCAGCCCCTCGGATGGACGGATGACGATTGTACTATGATAATCATGTTCATCTGGTACGAACATGGGTGTTCGGGAAATACCTCCCCCGCCCCCACCGCCGCCACCGCAGCCGGGCAATAGCAACGCGAACGAGAGAAGAACGCTGAATGCCTTTTGCGCGAAACAATTCTTATTAGTCATTTGGTTTGTCCTTCCCATGGAAGTGTGAGTATTGAAGCACTTTTTCTATCGCGTTCCACCGAATCCGGCGGACATGTCGCTTCTCTCGACGACGCCGCCCATTCCTTCGTGATTCGGGCCGAAGAACGCGCCCGTCACCTCACCGGCATCGCCACCTGTTTGATTGAATGTATTCTTTCTGACGATGACGCTATAGCTGAGATCACCGTCATTCCAGGTTGCTCCTGAATCGATATATTCCAAGCCAGTGAAGCCGATCTGTCCCCTGAGCGTTCCGATGTTGATGCTCAATCGGGTATGTCCGCCCAGTGGCTCGGAACCGGAAGTCATTCCCAGGAGGCGACCGGACCAGCTTACATTCCCCGATAGCGACTGGTTATCGGCCAGGTCGTTTTCCGGTTTGGGACCTCTTGCCCAGGGCTGAACCAGGCCGTTTCTCGAGGCCGCGCCGAATGCGATATCTCCAATATCCCCGCGAACGTGGAACGATGTATCGCTCCATGCGCCAAGGCTGTGCACGTCCGTCTCGCCCGGCTCATAAGCGGCGTAAATGGCCTGAATCGCGTCATGGTCAACCGGGCCGAGAATGCGGTCTGAATACGAACGGGGAACACGCGATCGCATAATCGAGTCATGGTAAATGTCGTAATCCGGGTGTCCAGGTCGTAAACCAAGGGCGTGTAGAAGTTCGTGGGCCAGCAGCAGAATATTAGCTTCATGGGTAAAATTCCCGAGCCTGTCCTCATTTATCCATATTCTGGCGCTGTGCATTTCAAGGAATGTTATTGGCCCGCCTTCAAATTCGGCAGTGGAAACAGGAGCCGGACGCGCTACTCCGCGATATACCAGTCTGCTCGGCGGGTTCCATCGGCTGTGCGGCGCGAAATCGATAAAAATATCTCCTTCCGATACTTCAAAAGTGCCGACGCCCGGCGGGGACGGAACCCCGCTGAATCGCAGCCTGTTCTCACGAGGAAGATATGCGTTGATTATCTGTACCGCCTGCACGGCGTAATCCGTCTGCCTGGGGGTGGTTCCTTCCGCTACGCGGACTACCGGCGGACTTGCCCACGTTTGAAGCGACGGTTCGCTATCGAAGAACTGGCTAAAGTTTTCGATGAATTGGTCCAGGAATGCGACAACGGCCTCACGACCCGCACCATCGCGCACATGACCGGATGAGATAACCGTATCGCCGTCCTGTCTCACTGATGCAAGCTGGTTCGCCTCCGGCCTGACTCCGGCTCCCACATGCACGGTATCGCTATATTCGATTATCGGGGCCTGTCGCGCATGAACAGGAGCTTGCAGCGGAATGACAGAAGATGGAATGACAGAAGGTGTTCTCGGGATAACCGCACTACCGCCCCCGCCACCTCCACCGCCGCAGCCGGGCAACAGCAACGCGAACGAGAGAAGAGCGGCGAAGGCCTTCTGAGCGAAACAATTATTGTTTCTCATGTGGTTTTCTCTACCTCTAAGAGTGTGGATTTTGAAGTACCACTCTACCGCGTTCCGCCGAATCCGGCGGACATATCGCTTCTCTCGACGACGCCGCCCATCCCTTCGTGATTTGGGCCGAAGAACGCGCCCGTAACCTCGCCGGCGTCGCCACCGGTTTGATTGAACGTATTGCCCCGGACGATGACGCTATAGCCGAGGTCTCCGTCATTCCAAGTCTGGCCTGAGCCGACAGGCCCCGGCGTCGCGTTCACTCCCCAATGCTCCAAGCCGGTGAAGTCAATCTTTCCCCTGAGCGTTGCGAGGTTGATATTGAGATTCGTGGCGCCTGCAAGCGATTCCGATTGGGAGGTGAACCCCAGGAGGCGGCCAGACCAGCTTGCGCTGCCCGAAAGAGCCTGATTATCCGCCAGATACGTTGCCGGGCTTGAGCCGTGCGCCCATGGCTGAATAAGCCCGTTTCTCGACGAGGCGCCGAACGACACGTCTTCCATATCGCCGCGCAGGTGAAAGGATACGTCCGTCCATGGGCCAAGTTTGTTCGGGTCGTAATCAACATATGGTGAGCCGTCATAGAACCTGGTGTATACGGCATGAAGACCGTCAACGTCTATTGTCTCCAGATGATACACTTGATTCGTCCTGTCCCAGGGAACAGCGTTATTCATTACAGACTGAAAATCCTGCAATTCCGGGTGCCCACCCATGCCGAGCGCGTGAATAATCTCATGGGCCAGGACCTATCCTGATGTAGGCCGGATTGTTTTCAGCGACTTCCGAATCAACCCATACCGTGGCTGCCAGGGGTATTCCATGGATACCCGCTGCAGGATTTGTAATGCCAAGAATTTTATCGCCCGTCTGAGCATATATCGCCCATTCGCTCTGAGGACCAACCATAACGAATATCTGACCCTGTGGGACGTAATTTATAGAATACGAACACGTATCACCTACGCATTCAGGCTCGGCAGAATGGGGAGCGCGCTCGGGACTTATGGTAATCCTGTGTTCATGTGGAAGCGCGACATTGATTAACTGGACTGTCTTGACTATGTCGTCGATAAACCTGTCGCTGGTGCTCTCCCGTATACGTATCACCGGCTTTTTGTTGAACGTCTGCAATTCCACATCATCGCTGTTTGTCGAATGGAATGCATGCAAATCCAAATAATCTCTCACACGTTCGCCACTCTCCCCGTCTCGGACGCGGCCTGTAGATATGGCTGCGCCTCCATGCGCTCCGGCCAGTGACAAGTTGTTTCGAGACGGTCTGACATCACCGCCAATCTGGACGCTATCTCCACGGGCAACAACCGGTGCGTTTACCGCCTGAGCCGGTATCAGGGCGGGCTGCCTGGGGAGAGACGATCCACCGCCCCCGCCGCCTCCACCACCGCAGCCGGGCAATAGCAACGCGAACGAGAGAAGAACGGTGAATGCCTTTTGAGCGAAACTTGTTTTATTTCGCAAGTGGTTTTCTCCAATTATAGAGATATTTCGACCCCGTTGATTTCAGGATGCGCCTCATTTCGAGAAGGCGGATCGCCATGTAGATGATGCAGGCGCGATCCGAATTCGTGATGGCGGCGTCGATGATTTTGTAGAGTCCGGGTCCTCGTTCGCGATGAGGCCGCGCAACTCCACCGCGATATCGCTGAGCGTCCAGGTATCCTTGAACTCGGCGCCTGCAGCCTCGCTTCCTATGGGCGCGGCGTAATTGTGTTTGCTGTTGAATGGCGGGTCGAGATAGATGAGAGCAACGCTTTCGGAGTTCATACCCGCATGATGTCGAGGTTGTCCCCCGTCCACATCGTGCGGTTCTTCCAGTTGGTCATGCCGGACTACGACGCCAAGCCCGTGCGGCGCGACATTTCGCCGCGCCGAAGGACAAGGACGCTGTATGCCCGGCGGTATCGCTTTCGTAATGGGGAAAAAACTTAACGCGGGGATACCCCGTGGACAGCCGCTCGCGCGGGCTGGTTTCGCGTCGGGTCGCAGGTCCACACGGCATACCGCATCCCCCTCATCGGGATACAATCTCGTGGACCCACATCGTTCCGGGTCTGTGGCGTTTTGTATCGCAGTGTCTGGATATTGCTTTCGACGCTTACGGGCTGTCAAGCGCCGGGCGGGGCCGCGTGCGGGAATGCGTTCTTTCTTTCTCCAGGCGCGGGCGGACACAGAGGTCCGCCCCTACGAAAGGCAAAATCTTTTTTTCGGCACAGGCGGGAAAGATCGCCGCGAGCGCGGGCGTGAAAACTCTCAAATTGACCCATTTCCGCGAGAACCCGGAAAACCTCATGCGCGCGATTGAAGAAGACGTCCGGCGGGATTTCGATGGGGAAGTCATTCCGGGGCGCGACCTGCTGGAGGTCGAGGTGTGAGGGGGCGTTGTTGTTGAGTGCGCACCCCTTTTTCAGCAGGTTCGGTTGGGTGGTTTGGGGGAGTGGCGAGAGAGAGCACGAGATACGATAATTTCACGAAAATACTTGACGAAAAAGCAATTGCCGTCTAATATGTTGTAAAGAATCATTCCACGCCCGAACGAGACCCCGCGATAGTGAAGCGCAGTGAAATGACGTCTATTGAGTCCGCCGGTGAATCGACGCAAGAAAACGGCTCAAGAGGACATGAAATGCAGAGATCGATCAACAGCAGGCGGATAGTGAAGAACGCGAGCCGGAGGCGGAAGAAGATGATCGCCTTCGGCTGGTACGGTGGGAAATTCTCACACCTCGACTTTATATTGCCGAATTTACCTGAAGACGCCGTTCATTTTTGCGACGTGTTCGGCGGCTCGGCGGCGATTCTGATCAACCGAAAACCCAGTCTGGTGGAGACGTACAACGACCTCGATTCGGAACTGGTCAATTTCTTCGAAACATTAAGGAACCACGGGGAGAAACTGATCAAGGCGATCAGCCTCACGCCGTTCTCACGGGAAGAACTCGTCAAGGCGTGTCGTTGCGAACCCGACCTCCCCAGCCTGGAAAGGGCGAGGAGGTTTTACGTGAGGGCCAGACAAACCCGCACCGGTCTGGCCCAGACGAGCAGCGAGGGCCGGTGGGCCCATTGCGTGCTTACCTCCCGCGCGGGCATGGCCGGAGCGGTCTCGCGCTGGCTGGGAGCCGTCGATGGACTCCCCGAGATAGTCCAGCGGCTTTTGCGGGTGCAGATTGAGAACGTCCCCGCATTGGAACTCATCGAACGCTACGACACCGAAGACACGTTGTTTTACCTGGACCCGCCTTATGTTCATGAAAGCCGCAACGATTCGAATGCCTATGGATACGAAATGACGAACGGAGAACACACGGAACTCGCCGAAATGCTGCATTCCATTCGCGGCAGGGCCGTCGTATCGGGATACAGGACGGAACTCTATGACACGTTGTTCGCCGATTGGGTGAGAATCGATGCGCCTACCAAGACGTGCAATTCATCCAAAGGGCAAAGACAGGAATCCTTGTGGCTGAACTTTCATCCGGGAGAAAATGGTGGCGGAGAACAGAACCTCCCCGGATGCTGACTTAGCGCGAGAGTTGCTGGATGAACTTTGGGAGATAGTAACTCAAGAAGAAGGCGGGGAAATAAACCCGGACATCGCCAGGCTCGTCGGCAGCCGCTTCGTTGCGATTCGATACTGCTTGCCGACCCAGTTGCTCGGAAAACTCACCGACCCCAAACTGGATTGTCTCTGCCTTCAAAAAGGCCGTGGCGATTCCGATTCACAATGGGACCCCAGAAGTTTTGCAGAGAAAGTCATCGTTCCATGGTGCGCAGAAAACCAGTCCGTCCTAGGTACGAGCGCCGAGCCGTATGTAGGCAAACCGCTGCGCAAGCCGCGCTTGGAAGAAAATCCCGAAAAAGTTAGAGGAATAGAAGAGTGGGTTTTACTGTATCGCATTCTGGATGAGGTCGAGCGGAGAAACTCGCAAGAATACACGCGCCTTTGCATGCTACAGGCGTTGAGAAGTATTCACAGAAAATTCGCTGAACTCGATTTTGAGTATTTCGTGCCGGAGAGAATCAGCATGGAGCAGACGGAAAAACTCATCGGCGAATTCTTGTCCGAAGGAAGCGGAGGCGACCGGGGGCTTTCCGTTGCGGCGGCCTTGTTCGAGACGTTCGGCAGGTATTTTGGAATTTACCAGGAGGTGAAACGCCACGCGATAAACGCCGCCGACCAAGCGACGGGTATGGCGGGAGACATCGAGTGCATCGGCGGCGACGGAAAATTGAGATTCGCGATAGAGGTGAAGGAAAGGAACGTGACGCTCGCTGACGTGAGAAGCGCGGTGTTGAAGGCGCGAAAGGCCTCCTTGCGTGAGTTGTTGTTCAATGCGCCCGGCGCGAATCCATCTGACAAAGAGGAAATGGCCGATTTGTTCGCCAGAACATGGGCGTCGGGCACGAATCTGTATCGTCTTTCGATCAATGAACTCATCAGGGTCGGTCTTTCTCTCACCGGCGAGTCCGGCAGAATAGATTTTCTGGAAAACGTCGGCAGGCAACTGGACGAATACGGCACGCAGCCGAGCAACAGAAAACGCTGGAAGGAATTGCTTGAGGGGATGTAGGGGGGGGTTAGTGTTCAACTCATCGAATGCAGACTCGATTGGGCGATCCGAACAATGACGGAATGAGGCAAGGATACCAAGACGAAAAATAAACGGCGGGGAACGCCGAGCGTCGCTACTAAGGAGTTTCGATTCCTCCGTGGGCGGGAGAGCCAGAACGCATTTTGTCAAGTAGTTAGCGGACCTCGACCCGAGGTGCCGGTTGGCAGAGGAATGAAAATGAAAGGTGAACAAGGGCATGACTCCGACGAACAAGGAGTGGAATTCCTACCTGTGAAGGGGAGTGTGATTGGCGGCATAATGAAAGACAAGATGGCACGAATCACGGACGCAATGGTTGACTTGCAACTCTCGATCGACGGATTAAGAAGTCAACTTTCCGGCGTCCACATTGGGCATGGCGCCGTCGAACACCCCTCGGAATATCAGATTGAATGTGACGGAAACCTGCTGACACAAGCAATGGGTGCATTCGCGCGGACTTGTTCAGTGTTCCTCCGGAAGACCATTTTGGGAGACCAAGACAGACGTGAGACCCGCTTACTCGACGATCATGTTTTGGGATCGATCGGATCGCAATTTGCTCCGTTGCGCAAAATTCCCCGGAACAAGCGGAGAAACATTGAGGTTGGCTTGGGTATCGTTGACGCTCGCATGGAACTGACGAGGCTGGACGATCAAACGCGGGAACCTCAGGCGACCCATCGTTTTCGTGCGGGGCCACAAAGAGTGAATCTGGCCATCGAGTGGCCGCTGCCCGGAGCAGTGGACTGGATGGGGATACCATCAGAGGAGAACCCCTGGCTGGTGAGTTCCGAACAGTTGTTTCAGACAAGCGCTGGCTCCGGCTTGAGTTGCGACGAATGGTTAGGGCAACAAGTCGTGCTGTTTGATGGGAAGGGCATCTCCCTCAAGGAAATGATTCGGACCGTGGTGAACTTCGAGGGCGCTCATTCGATCAATGTCGGCCGTCTGGCCACCGTCGAAGGCGAAAAACCCTCCAAGGCCGCGAAGAACCCGGCTCCCCACATCCTGAACGCCGTATCTGTGTGCGGAATCCGTTACGCACATCTGATTGTGATCGAGTGCGCGTTGTACTTGTATGAGAAACTGTTGGACGAGAACTCGATCGAGCGGCCGAGCGGGGACATCTACAAGCTCACGTTTGGAGTCGCATGTTCACCGGAACAGGCGGAATCCCCTCGCCCAGATTGGGTGAAGTTTCAAGGCGGGATGATGATCTCGTTTTCGGATGCGCCAAATGTAGTTTCACATAAAATCAGGGCCGTGAACTAGACTGCTACTCCGAGAATGGCCGTAAGCATGGGCACAAATACTCTTCTAATTCTTTTTGAAGAAGCAGTGATGATGGAGCGATAGTAGGGACGGCTCGCGAGTTGTGGGGCTACAAAGTCACACCCCTCATCCCAACGGCTTTGACCCGCATTTCCCCGCAATTCCTCTTCCCCCTGATATCCCGCACTGCGATATCGTGCGCCAGGCGCGGGAAAACGGTTTTCCCGCATGATTCGGTCAATGCCTTCTTCCTCAGTCGGATTTGACAAAAGTCGCGGAGGCTTTCTCATGGATTCAGGCGATGGGGAGAGAGTGATGACGGCGGTTTCTACCGCATTGGCCTGGTTCGGTCTCGATTCTCTCTCGGGTTTGATCACCGAGAGCAGGGAAGGGGTATTCATGGCTTCGGGCGTAGCGAGGAAATTGAAAATAATCCTATTTCCCGTAAATATCGATAAATTCACGGGGTTTTTCGATAAATTCCTGAAAGGCGCTTTCCTCGTAATCGGTTGTAATCATATAGGTTATCAATAAAAACTGAGTGATGTTCACTCAAATATAGCGATAATAAAAGTTTTCTGGCTCCCCCGCATTTCCCCGCAACTGCCCGCATCTGCGCCCGCGGCATACATGGCCGCGCGGCCCCCATGCCCCCGTATACGAAACGCCCCGCCTCGGCTATAATCGCCCCATCCAATCAACAGTATCCGCATCACCATGTGGAGGAAGACATGGACGACCTCAGACAAAAAGCCGTCGATTATCTCGACGCCCAGACGGGCGAAGCGCGTGAAATCGCCCGTGAAATCTGGAACTTCGCGGAAATCGCCTTAGAGGAATTCAAGTCCGCCGAACTGCTCGAGGACGTGCTCGAGCAGAACGGGTTCGAGGTGCAGCGCGGCGTGGGCGACCTGCCCACGGCCTTCATCGCCAAGTGGGGCGAGGGCGGCCCCGCCGTGGGCATTCTGGGCGAATACGACGCGCTCCCCCACTGCGGGGATTCCCACGAGAAACAGGGCCACGGCTGCGGGCACAACCTCTTCGGCACGGCGAGTTCCTACGCGGCGATTGCGGCGGCGCGCGCGCTGCGCGAATCGGGAACAAAAGGCCAGGTCGTCTGCTACGGCTGTCCGGCGGAGGAAACCCTGGAGGGCAAGGTGTACATGGCGCGCGACGGCGCGTTCGACGGCCTCGACGCCGCCGTCACCTGGCACCCCGGGGACAAGAGCTTCACCCGGGGCGGCAGCACGAACGCCATGGATTCCATCGTCTTCGAGTTTTACGGCGAGACCGCCCACTCGGCCCGCGACCCCTGGAACGGCAGGAGCGCGCTCGACGGCGTGGAAATCATGAACTACGGCGTCAACATGATGCGCGAGCACGTCATCGAGCCGGTCAAGATTCACTACGTGATCACCGACGGCGGGGTGGCCCCCAACGTCGTGCCCTCCTATTCGCGCGTGTGGTACTACGTGCGCGCGCCCAAACGGGCGATGGTGAACGAGCTGAGCGAGCGCGTAAGAAACTGCGCGAAAGCGGGCGCGCTGGCGTCCGGCACCACGATGAAGGAAACCCTCCTCACCGCCGTGTACGAGAATCTCCCCAACAACGCTCTCGCCAATTGTGTGCAGCGAAACCTCGAATTCGTGGGCGCGCATACATATACCGACGATGCGAAGGAATTCGCCCGGAAACTGGGCTACGAGACACCACTGTCGGAAGAAGTCTCCCCCCTCGACCCGGCTGACATCCGCCCGAGCAACGAGCGCGGCAACGTGAGCTGGCTCACGCCCCTGGGCAACCTGATGACGACCTGCCACGCGCCCGGAACGCCGGGGCATTCATGGCTCGCCACCCAGCAATACGGTATGGAAATCGGAGAAAAGGGCATGATGACATCCGCCAAGACCATGGCGTGCACCGTGCTCGAACTCATCAGCAATGAGAACGTGCTGAAGCAGGTTCGAGAGGAGTTCGAAGAAAAGACCAGAGGGTTTACCTACGACCCCCTCATCCCCGAGGGACAAAAACCCAACCCCCTGGGCATGAGGTAGAAATTATCCACGAAACACGCACAGCACGAACCAGAGGAGCAGACTATGAAATTCGGCGTCGCGATTTTCCCGACCGATTATTCCATCGCCCCGCACGAAGTCGCCAAGGAGGCGGAAGACCGGGGCTTCGAGTCCATTTTCTTCCCGGAGCACACCCACATTCCGGCGAGCAGAAAAACCCCCTGGCCCGGCGGCGCGGAACTCCCGCTTGAATACTCGCACTCACTCGATCTATTCGTGGGCCTCGGAGCAGCGGCGGCGGCGACGGAAAAAATCATGCTGGGCACGGGCATCTGCCTCGTCATCGAGCGCGACCCTATCGTCCTTGCCAACGAGGTGGCCTCGCTCGATCACATCTCGAACGGCCGCGTGCTATTCGGAATCGGCGGCGGCTGGAACCGCGAGGAGATGGAAAACCACGGAACGAACTATGAGAAGCGCTGGATCATCCTGCGCGAGCGCATCGAGGCCATGAAAGCCATCTGGACGGAGGATGAAGCGAGCTATCACGGGGATTTCGTGGATTTCGAGCGCATCTGGTCCTGGCCCAAGCCGATACAGAAGCCGCACCCGCCGATTTTCGTGGGCGGCAACGGCGCGAGAACGCTCGAGCGCGTGATTCGCTACGGGGATGAATGGATGCCGCTGCCCCGGGGAGACATGGACCTCTCGCCGCGAATCCGGGAACTTCAGGATATGGCGGCCAAGGCGGGGCGTGCGCCCATTCCCGTCAGCATTTTCTTTGCGCCTCCAGACGTAGACAAGCTTCGCGCTCTTGAGAGCAATGGAGTGGGGAGGAGCATTTTCATCCTGCCATCGGCGAAGGCCGACGTCGTCTTGCCAATACTCGACGAGTTGGCCGGCGTAGTGGCGCAATACGGCTAAGAGCAAAAAGAAAAGGCCCCCGGTAGTTTCACAACCCGCCGGGGGCCTTTTTCGCTTGAATGCGCTAGTGGCAGATGATCCCGTGTTTCTCGGCATACTGCTGGTGGTAGTCCTCGCCCATCCAGAACCGCGACGCCGGTGTAATCTCGGTCACAATCGGGCCCCAATGACGCCCCGATTCCTCCTGCCCCTGCTTCGAAGACTGCGCAGCGGCCTCCTGCTCGGGCGAGAAGAAATAAACCGCCGAGCGGTACTGGGTGCCCACATCCGGTCCCTGGCGGTTCAGCGTGCATGGGTCATGAATCCGCCAGAACAGATCCAAAAGCTCCTGATAGGAAACCTTTTCGGGTTCAAACTCCAGATATACGACCTCCGCATGTCCCGTGCGGCCCGTACATACTTCCCGGTAGGTGGGCTCGTCTTTCGCGCCGCCCGAATACCCAACAGCGGTGTATCCCACGCCTTCCACCTTGCGGAACGCCGCCTCCACTCCCCAGAAACAACCTGCTCCGAACATGGCCTTTTCCATAAACAACGCTCCTCACTGAAAGACAAGAATTACAGCTCTACTTCCACGCTCCCGGGCGGGCCTTCCACCACCTCGCCGAAAACGGCGGCGGGAGCCACACCCGCTCCGTGCAGTTCGTCCAACAAGGCGCCCGCCTTGTCCGCATCCACCGCGATGATGAGTCCGCCGGAGGTCTGCGCATCATTGAGCAAGGCGAGCATCTCCTCATCGACGCCCGGTTTCACTGCGACGAACGGCTTTGTCCACAAGCGGTTGCGGTCGCCCCCTCCTGCAGTACCCGCGATAGCGTGTGGAAGCAAATCCTCGAACCGGGGCACATCGGAGAAAACGACGCGCGCCCGCGCGCCGCTGGCCTCCATCACATTGTGCAGATGGCCCATGAGGCCGAAGCCGGTCACGTCCGTACAGGCGTTCACGCCCACGCGCATCATGCACTCGCTCGCCTTCCTGTTCAGCGACTTCATCGAATCCACCGCCTCTTCGAACACGCCGTCGAGGAGTTTTCCGTTTTTTCCGAAAATACCGCGCGCGGCCCGAACCACCGGGTTCACCTGTTTCATCACGTTCGTCACCACGCCGGTACCGATTTTCTTCGTCAAAACAAGCTTATTGCCGGGTTTCGCCCCCTGGTTCGTCACCATCTCTCTGGGGTCGACCGTTCCTGTGACGGCGATGCCGTATTTGGGCTCCACGTCATCCACGCTGTGGCCACCCACGATGACGCCGCCCGCCTCGCGCATCTTGTCCGCACCGCCTGCCAGGATTCTCCCCAGCACGTCCAGACCGATATGGCAGGGAAACCCCACCAGATTCAGCCCGGTAATCGGCTGCGCGCCCATGGTGAAGCAATCGCTCAGCGCGTTGGCAGCGGCTATCTGGCCATAGTCGTAAGGATCGTCCACGATGGGCGTGAAAAAATCCACCGTCTGGACGATGGCCAGATCCTCTCTGAGTCGATACACGCCCGTATCGTCCCCGGCGTTCGTTCCGTAGAGCAGGTTGGGGTCCGAAAACGGCTCAAACTGGCTCAAAGCCTCTCGCAGGTCCTCCGGACCTAGCTTCGAACCTCACCCGCCCGCCTTGACCATCCGGGTAAGTTGTACTTTTCTCTCCGATGCAGTCGCCATTCTCTCTCCTGATATCCCGACGCGGCTTGGGAAAATTCCCGTCCGGGGGGATAATAATACATCTGCTGAGAATAGACAAAAAACGCATCTTTTACCCTTGCTCTTGATGAACAACTCCGAAAGGATAACCGAATGAAAGTCGTGATTTCAGATGATTACCAAGACTGCATCCGCCACCTGGAATGTTTCTCCAAGATGGCAGGGCACGAAGTCGCCGTCTACAACGATACGCTTGATGACATCGACGCCCTTGCTGAGCGGTTCCGGGACGCAGAAGCCATCGTCCTGATCAGGGAGCGCACCCACATTACGGATGAATTGCTCGCCAAACTCCCCAATCTCAAAATCGTGAGCCAGACGGGAGCAGGCTTCGGCGGACACGTCGACCTGGAAGCCTGCACCCGCCACAAAGTGGCCGTGGCCGCAGGGGGGACCGGCACGCACTCCACGTGTGAACTCACCTGGGGCCTCATCCACTGCGCCATGCGCTCCATCCCTCAGGAAATCAAAAACCTGGAGAATGGCGGCTGGCAAACAACGCTGGGTGAGGACTTGTTCGGCAAAACGCTCGGCGTGTATTCCTATGGCAACATCGGCAGTCAGGTAGCTGCAGTGGGAAAAGCGTTCGGCATGGACGTCATCACCTACGGAAGAGAGGGTTCCGCCGAGCGCGCCCGGGCGGGCGGCGTTCCGATGGCCCAAAGCAAGGAGGCGCTCTTCGCGGAGGCCGACATCTTGAGCCTCCATATCCGCCTGATCCCCCAGACGAGAGGCATCGTGACGGCGAAAGATTTGAGCCTCATGAAGCCGAGCGCCCTATTGGTGAACACCAGCCGCGCAGGGCTGATAGAAGAAGGCGCCCTCGAAGCCGCGCTCAAGGCGGGAAGGCCCGGTTTCGCCGCCGTGGACGTGTATGAGCAAGAGCCCGTCCGGGGAGCCGAACACCCGCTCATCAGCATGGAGAACGCGGTTTGCACGCCGCATCTGGGCTACGTCACGAGAGGCACGTTTGAGAGATATTTCGGTATCGCCTTCGATCAAATCAACGCTTACGCCGACGGGGAGCCGATAAACATCCACAACCCCGAAGTCCTGGAGTGAGGATTATATCGTGCCGATCCTGTATTCGGCTTGATTTTTTGCGCAAGGCGGTGTTCAATCGCCTCCCGAAGCTGGGAAATCACTTACATCTTTGAGGTTCACCAACTTGGATTTTGCTTTTAACGAGCGCCAGGAACTCATGCGCCGCACGCTGCATGAGCTTCTGGAGCGGGTCTGTCCCCCTGAATACGCAATGGATTGTGACAAGAAGGGCGACGCTCCCGTCGAGGCATACAAGGCCTTGGCCGATGATGGCTGGATAGGCGTATCCACACCAGAGGAATACGGCGGCATGGGAGGCGACGCGCTCGATCTGGCCCTCGTCCTGGAAACTGCTGGGATGCATTATCTGGACCTCGCCACCATGATCTTCAGAAACGTCTGCTACGGTGTGGACGCCCTACTCGTCAGTGGAACAGATGCCCAGAAAAATGACTTCATCCCCGCCACCATCCAGGGAGAGAAGTATTTCGCGTTCAGTCTCACCGAACCCGACGCCGGCTCGGACGCCGCGGCCATCATCGCCCGTGCAGACCGGGAAGAAGACCGCTTCCGGCTCACGGGCACGAAAAACTTCACTTCCGGCATGCCGACGGCCACGCATATCCTCGTCGCCGCGCGAACGGACAACTCGGGCGCCAAGCACGAGGGCATCACGAATTTCATCATCCCCGCCGACGCCGAGGGCGTCACCTGGTCGAAGCTCGATTTGCTCGGCCACCGGGCGATGGGCACCTGCGTGGCGCATTATGACGCCGTGGAGGCGGGCATAGACGACGTTCTGGGGGAGGTGGGGGATGGCTGGCAAGGCCTGATGGCGTACATTACCACCGAGCGTCTGTGCCTCTCCGCAGCGCGAACGGGCGCGGCGGCGGCCGCTCTTGAGCTGGCTCTGAGTCACGCAAAAGAGAGGAAACAGTTCGGCCGCCCCATCGGCAAGTTCCAGGCCGTCAGCCACATGCTCACTGAGATGCACATGCTCGTCGACACGGCGCGGCTCCAGGTTTACCGGTTCGCCTGGCTGGTCTCGCAGGGAAAAGCGGGGCGCATCGAGGCGGCGACACTCAAGCTCTACGCTGGAGAGGCCTATAAGCGGGTGGCCGACCTGGGCGTTCAGGTGATGGGCGGGTACGGCTACAGCGGAGAATACGCCATGGAGCGTCACTACCGCGACGCGCGTCTGGCCACTATCGGCGCGGGCACGAGCGAGGTGCAGAGAAACATCATCGCCAAGGCCCTGGGGTTGTAGGAATTTCGCTGAGGATGCTTGAAGATTTCCCCAAAAGAACCGAAACTGAAGACTACCCAAACGATAAAGCGATTATCTTGAGGAAGCGAATTCATGCCGTTGGATAAAAGCGTACTGGAGAGAACCTTCCCAGATTTCGAGTTCCGGGTCGAACGCGGCAAAATCAGGGAATACGCTCTCGTCCTGGGGCTGACCGACCCGGTGCACACGGATGTGGAAGCCGCACGAGCCGCGGGTTTTGATGATCTGCTTGCTCCGCCGACGTTCGTGCGCCAGTTCTGGCACGAAAATACCGAGAACGACCCCATGCCCCATCTCGGCTACGACCCCAAGCGCCGTCTCCACGGGGAGCAGGAATTCGAATACCACAAGCCCCTGGTCGCCGGCATGAACCTTAAGGGGCAAAACGCCATCGTCTCCACCCGCGAGAAGGAAGGCCGCCGGGGCGGGATGATGACCTTCGTCGTAATCGAAACCAGATTCTTGGACGAGACGGGCGAACTGGTTCAGGTGGCGAGGCGAACTCTCATCGAGACCGCGGCCCCACCCAAAGAGGCCTGATGGAGCATTTACATGACGATAGCTACAAAATACGCGAAATGGGAAGAACTTGCCGAGGGTGCAGAGCGTGAACTGACGGTTGGCCCCATCACCCGGACGGACCTCGTTCGCTACGCAGGAGCCAGCGGAGATTTCAACCCCAACCACCACGATGAGATTTACGCCATCCGGGCTGGGTTCGACAAACCCTTCGCGCACGGGATGCTCCAGGGCGGATATCTTGCCCGCCTTCTCAGTGAATGGCTGGGGCCGGATTCGTTCAAGAACTTGAAAATACGCTTCAGCGCGCAAGCATGGCCGGGCGACATGGTGATTTGCAAGGCCAGGGTCGTGCGTCAATATGAAGAGGCAGAGCAACCGATGGTCGAAATCGAGGCGAGTGCCGAGAATCAGCGCGGCGATGTGCTCATCAAGGCGACGGCGACAGCCGCTCCCCGATCTTAATTTAAGGAATTCTCTGATGCTGGCAGGCTACCGCATCCTCGATCTTGGACAGGTTATCGCAGGCACCATCGGCAGCATGATTCTCGCCGACATGGGCGCCGAGGTCATCAAAGTCGAATCTCCCCAGGGCGATATCGGGCGCAACCCCGCCATTGCGGGCATCGGCCCCGTTTCGAGCATCTTCCTCACCTTCAACCGGGGAAAGAAGGGCATCGTCATCGACCTGAAAAAGCCCGAAGGCAAGGAAGTGTTCTTGGACCTGGTGGAAAAATCAGACGCCGTGATGGTGAACTTCAGGCCCGGCACGATGGATCGGCTGGGACTTGGATATGACGTCATGAAGCGGAGAAACCCCGACATCGTGTTCATCGATTCGAGCGGATACGGGGAACAAGGCCCCTGGCGCGATAAACCGGCCTTCGATCTCGTCGAACAGGCCGTAAGCGGCCACATGGCCATCACAGGCGAGCCGAACCGCCCGCCCGCCAGGAACGGCTCGCCCACGGCAGATATCTCTACAGCCCTCTACACCGCCATCGCCTGTATGGCGGGCTTGCTGGCCAAGGCGAAAGGAAGAAGCGGAGCCCACCTCGAAGTGCCGATGTTCGACGTCCAACTCGCCATGCTCGGCTATATTTCGACCATGTATCTCAACAACGGCGATATTCCCGAGCCGCCCGGCAACGCGCATGAGTACATGGTGCCCTACCAGGCGTTTCCGACGGCCACGATCTACATCGTACTCTCCCCACGCGAGGAACGTTTTTGGAAAAAGATGTGCGAGGTCATGGGAATGGCCGAACTGGCCGACGACCCGCGCTTCCGCACGAACGACCTGCGCTCCGAGAACAGGGACGTCCTTCTGCCCATTATGGAAGAAATACTCATGACCCGCTCGGGCGAGGAGTGGATTGAACTCTTCGAGGCGGCGGGGGTGCCCTCCGCACCTGTTAACCCGCTTGATCGAGCACTCGACAATGAGCAGGTCGAGGCGAGGCGTCTCATTAGAGAATATGAATACCCCGAAGTCGGAACGGTAAAAATTGTGGGCAACCCCATCCTGAACCGCACGGAAAACGGAAACCCGGACCCAGAACCCGCTCCCCTTCACGGGGGCGATTCCGAGGACATACTCCGCGAGCTTCTTCATTACAAGGATGAACAAATCCACACACTCATCGATTCCAGGGTGGTCATCGCTACCGGCTCCGAAGTTTCCAATAAATAAGCAGCGCCAGTCATCGCCGGCGCTATTATCGAACTGAAAACCGCGCTTTTCCCATTCCCCATCGAATACACACCCGAAAAAGTCCGGAATTTAAGTAGAATTTCACAAAATTATGTCAATCCGGGGTTGATTTCGTTTTATTTTCGTTATATTGTTCGTCTTATCTTTGCTACTCCACGACACAACCCGGAGATGTGCCATGCTTGCCAAAACCCAAGCAGCAGCCGTATTGGGCGTAGACGCCTACCCTGTCGAAGTGGAAGTCGACCTCGCCTCAGGTCTTCCCTATTACGCCACTGTCGGCCTGCCCGACGCCGCCGTTAAGGAGAGCAAGGACAGGATTCGGGCCGCCATCTTTAACACGGGCTTCATCTACCCGATGGGGCGCATCACCGTCAGCCTCTCACCAGCAGACGTCCGCAAGGAGGGTAGCGCCTTCGATTTGCCCATTGCGCTCTCCATACTGCGCGCGAACGGCGTGTTTCACTCACGCTCTCAAATGGAGGATTCCCTGCTGTTTCTGGGTGAACTGGCGCTGGATGGTTCCCTGCGGCCCATCCGGGGAGCGCTCAACATCGCCGTTCTCGCCAAGAAGATGGGCAAGCGCGGCCTCGTCCTCCCGGCGGAGAACGCTCCCGAAGCGGCCGTGGTCGACAAACTCGAGGTCTATCCCGTACACACGCTTCCCCAGGTGGTGGGATTCATCCGCGAAGAAATCGACATTCCTCCGGCGTGCTGCCAGAAAAACGGAATAGAGACAAAACAGACTGAAGGAATCGATTTCTCGGACATCCGGGGACAGCACCAGGCCAAGCGCTCCGTTGAGGTCGCTGCCGCTGGCTCGCACAATCTGTTGATGATAGGCCCACCCGGCAGCGGAAAAAGTATGTTGGCAAAAAGATTCCCCACGATACTCCCCCCACTCTCATTGGATGAGGCCATCGAGACCAGCCAGGTGTGGAGCGTGCTCGGCAAGCTCACGAAGCATGATTCCCTGATTCAGGAACGACCCTTCCGCGCCCCGCACCACACCATCAGCGACGCAGGCCTTGTGGGCGGAGGCGCGCTCCCGCTGCCCGGTGAGGCCTCACTCGCGCACAACGGCGTGTTGTTCCTCGATGAACTGCCCGAGTTTCGGAAAAACGTGCTCGAATCCCTGCGTGGTCCGCTCGAAGACGGGAAGATCACCATCAGCAGAGCGCAGGCGAGCCTCTCATTTCCGGCTCGCTTTATGCTAACCGCCGCGATGAACCCCTGCATTTGCGGCCTGCGGACGGACGGCGCATGCACCTGTACGCCCAAGCAGGTGGCCCGGTACCGCTCGCGCATCTCGGGGCCGATTCTCGATCGCATCGACATCCACATCAACGTGCCGAGAGTACCCTGGAAAGAGCTGGCCGAAGACCCAGAGGGCGAGAGTTCCGCGACGATCAGAAACCGCGTTCTCGCGGCGCAGAAGATTCAGAAAGCGCGCTTCAAGGACCACCCAGGTATTTACGCCAACGCCCACATGGGGCCCGCTCTCATCAACGAACACTGCAAGCTCGACGCCGAGGGAAGACGCCTGCTCAAGCTAGCGGTGGAGAAACTGGGCCTATCGGCGCGCGCTTATCATCGCGTGCTGAAAGTGGCGCGGACCATAAGCGATCTGGCCGGGGAAAGAGACATCTCTCCCCAGCATGTGGCGGAGGCGGTTCAGTACCGCCAACTGGACAGACAGATGCCCGTCTGAACCTTGCGGCCTCGATATTGAGATTGACGCGCATTCGCCTTGTTTGTAATTTCAAAAAAAGCGCAGCCAATACATGCGCGCCCAATTTGGGCTATACTGGTCGCATCTACCACCATAGAGGTTTTCGGATATGGGAACCGAATACGCTTGGTTTCTCCCGTCGGCCAGGGCGGGTGACGGCCAAAAGATCAACACCCGGAAGCCTGAGCGAAAACCCACCATCGAGTATCTCTCGCGCGTTGCGAGCGCCGCCGAGCGGGCCGGTTTCGTAAACCTTCTGGTGCCCACAGGCACCCACTGTCTGGACGCCTGGCTCGTGGCCGCGGGCGTAGCGCAGCATACCGAAAGAATCAAATTTTGCGTGGCGTTTCGACCGGGTCTCACCAGCCCCGTATTCGCCGCCCAGACGGCGAGTACACTCGATACGCTCACCGGCGGTCGCTTGACGCTCAACGTCGTCACCGGATCGAGCCATACTGAGCAGATGCGCTACGGCGACCACCTCGTACATGATGAGCGCTACGACAGGACGGAGGAGTTTCTAGAAATCGTCACACGAATCTGGAGCGCCGACGCTCCCATCACCTACCAAGGGAAGTATTTCGACATCAGAGAAGCCGCCTTTTTCCCGATCCACGTCTCAAAACCCTGGCCGCCTATCTATCTCGGCGGAAGCTCGGAGCCCGGCCGCCGGGTGGGAGCGAAATTCTCGGACGTGCACATGATGTACGCCGTGGATGTGGAGACCATCGCCAAGGACGCGCTCGACATGAAGCGTCGCGCCGCGGAGGTCGGCCGCGAAGAGCAGATAAAATTCGGCGTCCGGATGCACATCCTTTGCCGGGAGACAAAGGAGGAGGCAAAAAAAGCCGCACAAGCGCTCATCGAGGGGAGCGACATCTCGAACGTGCAGGTCTGGGCCGATTTGAAGACCAAATCGGAGAGCATCGGCCAGACGCGCGTGAACGAACTGGCGAAGGGCGAATCTCTCTGGATCACCGACACCTTGTGGATGGGCGTGAACACGGTTCGCGCGGGCCCGGGCGCCTGCCTGGTGGGAACGCCGGAAATGATCGCCAAGGCGCTCAAGGAATACGTGGACGTGGGCGTTCACACGTTCATTCTCTCCGGCTGGCCGCATGTCGAGGAAGTCGAGATATTCGGACGCGAGATAATGCCCCTGCTAGAGGATACGGAGCCCATCACCCTGGAGCAACCCTTACCCGCACTCGCGGAATACGATTGAAGATAAAGAATACCGCCAACTCAACTGACAGATGCCCGTCAGATCCTCACGGCCCCGGTCTTGAGATTGACGCGCTTCCACCTTGTTTGTATTTTCAGAATCAGGCGAAGTGAATACATGTACGCCCATTTCGCGCTATACTGAGCGCATCTCTCACCACTGAGGTATTGGGATATGGGGACTGAATACGCTTGGTTTCTCCCGTCGGCCAGGGCCGGAGACGGCCACAAAATCAACACCAGGGTGCCTGAGCGGAAACCCACCATCGAGTACCTCTCCCAAGTGGCGAGCGCCGCCGAGCGAGCCGGTTTCGTAAACCTTCTGGTGCCTACCGGTACCCACTGCATGGACGCCTGGCTCGTGGCCGCAGGCGTGGCTCAGCACACGGAGAGGATCAATTTCTGCGTGGCGTTCCGCCCCGGCCTCACCAGCCCCGTATTCGCCGCCCAGACGGCGAGCACGCTTGATGCGCTCACCGGCGGGCGCTTGACGCTCAACGTCGTCACAGGCTCGAGCCATGTCGAGCAAATGCGCTACGGCGATCACCTCGTGCACGATGAGCGTTACGACAGGACGGAGGAGTTCCTGGACATCGTCACACGCATCTGGAGCGCCGACGCTCCCATCACCTACAAGGGAAAGTATTTCGACATACGAGAAGCCGCTTTTTTCCCGATCCATGTCTCAAAGCCCTGGCCACCCATCTATCTCGGCGGAAGCTCGGAACCCGGCCGCCGGGTGGGAGCGAAATTCTCGGACGTGCATATGATGTACGCGGTCGACGTCGAAACCATCGCCAAGGACGCGCTCGACATGAAGCGGCGCGCCGCGGAGTTCGACCGCGAGGATAAGATACAATTCGGCGTTCGGATGCACATCCTATGTCGGGAGACCAGGGCGGAGGCGAAAAAAGCCGCGCAGGCGCTCATCGAGGGTAGCGACATTTCGAACGTGCAGGCCTGGGCCGACATGAAGACCAGAACGGAGAGCACCGGCCAGACGCGGGTCAACGAACTGGCGAAGGGCAAATCTCTCTGGATCACCGACACCTTGTGGATGGGTGTGAACACCGTTCGCGCCGGCGCGGGCGCCTCGCTGGTGGGTACGCCCGACATGATCGCCAAGGCGCTCAAGGAATACGTGGACGCGGGTGTTCACACGTTTATCCTATCCGGGTGGCCGCATGTCGAGGAAGTAGAGATATTCGGGCGTGAGATCATGCCGCTGCTTGCGGATACCGACCCCATCACCCTGGAGCAACCCTTACCCGCACTCGCGGAATACGACTGAATATAAATAAGAGAGCCAAGACAACGGGAAGAGGAAACCATTGATGAACAGTTCTGCAGGCGCGCTAAGCGCCGAATCGAAAAAATGGGTCGACCTTGCAGATTCACTGGCGCAGGAGAAATTCGCCCCGCGCGCGAAGATGATCGACGAGGAATCGCGCTTTCCAGTCGAGAATTATCAGGATCTGGCCGACGCCGGCCTTCTCGCCCTCATGGTGCCCAGGGAATTCGGCGGCATCGGTGCGGATTCGCTCACCTATGTCACCGTACTCTCAAAGATCGCGAAAGGCTGTGCCTCTACGGGCCTCACCTTCAACATGCACAGCGCCGTCGTGGATTTTCTGGGGCAAATCGCCTCCCAGGATCAGATGGAAAGCTACTTCTCGGAAGTGGTGAACAAAGGCGCCATCTTCGCCTCCATTACGAGCGAGCCGGGTAGTTCCTTCCGCGACAAGTTGGCGGTGCGCACTTCCATTCGCGAGGATAACGGCCTCTACCGCCTTCATGGAAAGAAACATTTCTGCTCTCTCTCCACAGGGGCGACTTATTACTTCACCTGGAGTTACCTCGACGGCGCGGAAACCCTGCAGGAAGGCCTTCTGAACGTGATGGTTCCCTCCTCGAGAGAGAACATCGAAATCATCGACGATTGGCACACCATCGGCATGCGGGGAACAGCATCGAACTCCCTGATGTTTCACGACGTCGCCGTGGAGCCATCCGAGATTATCGGGGAACCCGGCAGCATACTCGGCAAAGACATGAGCATGTGGTCACTGGGCTATACAGCCGTCTACATCGGCATCGCGGAGGCGGCGTATCAGTTTACGGTGGATTATGTGAAGAAAACGAAATCCGGCATGGGGGTTCCTCTCGGAGAGCTGGACCGCACACAGCGTCAGATCGGCGAGATGGCCATGCTACTCGAGAACGCGCGTCGCGCGGCAGAGAAACTGGGCGCGCTCAGGGGAAATCTCGGGAAGATGGAACTGACCTTCATACTCAACCAGGCGAAGTACCTGGCGACCGAAGCCGCAAAGGAACTCGCCGAGCAGGGAATCCGCCTTTGCGGCGGACGCGGGCTTCACCGCTCCCTACCGCTCGAGCGTCACTTGAGAGATGCGGTGGCAGGCATCGTCATGCCGCCCGCCAACGACCGCTGCCTCGAAACCATCGGGCAAATCGCTTTGGGACGCGAAGCAAAAACGCTCGACTTTCAGTAGCGATTCCCTCACAGACCTCTTATCCTCAATAGCCTAAGCCAGCGAACATTTCTACCTGCGCGCATCCACGAATACGGATGATGCCCTATCCCCTCGTTCCAGCACTCCCCGCACGACGCGGATCGCCGAAGGCAGAGAGCCGTCCGCCATCTCCCACCTCCACGGCGTGCACGCCACCGAAGAAGTGGTGGGGATACGAATAGGTCGAAACCTCGAAACCGCTCTTCCTTGCAGATTCCAGTACCGCCTCTTCCACCGCATCCTCGGCATGGAGGGGGCCTGTATCCAAGTGCATGCGGGGAGCCTCTACCGCTTCTTGAAGGGTCATGTTCCGGTAAAACAGGTTCTGGATTACCTGGGCCACTGCCGTGGGGATGCGATAGGAGCCAGGACTACCTAGTCCCAGCCGCAAATTCTCCCCTTCGAAAACGAGGGTGGGAGCATAACCCGCCATGGGGCGCTTGCCCGCGCCCAGGGAATTTCCGTGACCCGGGCGGGGGTCCATCCAGTTCGTGTGGTTGTTCAAGATAACGCCCGTTCCCGGCGGCACGACGCCTGAGCCCCACCCCATACCCAGAGTCTGCGTCTGGCAGACTACGTTGCCCCGAGGATCCACAACCGTGAAGTGGGTGGTAGAGCCCGGCTCCGCGTCGTGAACGTGAACACTGGAGGATCGCTCCTCAACTATCGCGGCAGCGGCATATTCTTTACTCAGGAGGCGAGCTATCGGCATGTCGTAATGGTACGGGTCGCCATAGACCGAGAACCTGTCGCGAAAAGCCGCGCGCATGGCGCGCGCGAGGGCCAGGCCTCGTGCGGGTTCATCCGCAGCATCCCATTCGGGCAGCAGAACTTCGAGGAAATTCAATATCTGTATCAGGAGCAGGCCGGAAGAAGGCGGCGGCGCGGTGAGGAAACGCAAGTCCCGATAACGGTAGGCGAGCGGCGCCATCCAGCGTACGCGGTAGTTTTTGAGATCGGACTCCCTTAGATAACCGCCGCCGCTCCTCACCTCCTCCGCTATCGTTTCTTCGACTGCGTCCTCGTAAAAAGCGTCCGCCCCTTTTTCTGCTATTACGCGCAGCGTTCTAGCTAAATCCGGCTGGCGCAAGAGCGCGCCTTTATTAAGCGGCTCTCCGGATGCCGTGTGGATCTTCCCGAGTTCGGGATATGCCGTACAAAGCACCTTAAAACGAGGCTCCTCCTGCTGGCGGCGATAGAACCAGCCGACCTTAAAGCCCTCATCCGCCAGGCGGATCGCGCTTGCAAATAAATCTCCCCAGGATTTGCTTCCATATTCGCTGTGAATCGCCTCGAGCCCACGCAGCAACCCCGGAATGAGAACGGAGCGATGACCCCGGCTGTGCTCATGGCCGATGTGTTCGCCGGTATCATCGCATTCAAAAATGCCGGGCTCCATGCCTATGGGGCATTCGTTGCTGAAATCGATAAACCGAGCACTTTTCTCCTCCTCCCGCCAGATGAGCGCCACGCCGCCGCCGCCCAGCCCGGAATAGAATGGCTCCGCCACGCCAAGGGCCAGGGATACGGCAACTGCCGCATCGCAGGCGTCTCCTCCCTTTTCCATGACGCGCAAACCCGCTTCCACCACTTTTTCATGAGCCGCCGCTACGGCGAACATACGGCTTCCTCTCGTTTTTCTTAGATCATATCTTTTAGAGGATTATAAGCACACCGAGGCTCCAGGGCGCATCCATGGACGTGTAGTGCACCGCATTATGTCAATTTTTGGCTATCAACGATGACAAAACTGCATTATTTGCTGTAGTTTAGGCGGGTTACCTTCAAATATCGCCGCGTTTTGTATAATCGGCACGTTATTGAGCCACGGACATCTGTGATGACGGACAAACCGCCTGATGGAGAAAATCCCTCCGTTTCCGGTCCTTCCCAAAAGGAAAGAGGACCATCGCCCGGTGAAAACCGGCGACCCCGGAAAAAACGCTTTACGTTCTCATTCGTCAGGAAGTTCCTCCTCTTCCTGACCCTTGCCGTGGGCCTCTTCTTCGCCGCCGAGGCGGGATATTTCTGGTGGCAGAACTGGGAGCGATTCGTCTCGACGGATAACGCCTACGTCAAGAGCACGCTCACTCCTGTGAGCACCGAAATCGCGGGCGTGGTGAAGAAACTCCTGGTCAAGGACAACCAGGCGGTTCGGATAGGAGAGCTCCTCGTCGTCCTCGACAAGCGGCGTCATGAGGTCGCCCTCAAAAAAGCCAAGGCCGCCGTTGCCGTTGCCCGTGCGAAGTATGAGGCGAGCAAGGTGTCCGTCACCCATTCCATGGGCCGAGCCACAGGTCTTCAGCAGGAAGCCCGCGCACGCCTCGAGACTCTGAGGCGCACTCTCCGCTCGGCCCGCGCTCTGCTCATTCAAAGAAAAAACGAAACGCGCGCCCATGCGGCCACGAAGAAACAGGCGCGCGAGGATTTGAACAGAAAACTGCGTCTGCATGGCCAGAAAATTATCTCAGATGAAAACTTGGCACTTGTACGCGCTTCCCATGATGTCGCCAGGGCGAATTACGATGCTTCCCAGGCCGCGCTCAACGTGGAAGAAAACAAGGTTTCGGCAATCGTCAACCAGATGGAAGAGGCGCAGGCCTCCGTAGCGCTAGCGGAAAACGAGGACCGCTCCCGGCGCATCAAGAGCCATGACGCCGATTCCTTGAAAGCCGAACTTGAAGAAGCTCTGGCCGACTACAAGGAGAAAGAACTTCTCCTCTCCTATACCGAGATTCGCGCGCCCGTATCCGGCTACGTGGAGAAATCCGTCGACCCGGGTACTTTCGTACAGCCCGGGCGCCCGTTGCTGCTCATCGTTCAACTCGAGAAGGCATACATCCGGGCGAATTTCAAGGAAATTAAACTCGAAGGCATCCACGTGGGCCAGCCCGCCGAAATCGTTCTCGACGCCTACCCGAACCGTACGTTCAAGGGCCATATTGCGAGCCTGTACTCGGGCACGGGTGAGACCTTCTCCCTCCTACCGCCTGAGAACGCGACCGGCAACTGGGTCAAGGTCACCCGCCGCATTCCCGTGAAGATCCTGCTGGACGAAAAGCCTCCCAAGAACTTTCCCCTTCTGGTCGGCATGTCCGCCTACGTGACCGTGGACACAAAAATACGGCGCGGTCCCCGACTGCTGGCGTACCCTGTGGACAAGAAACCGCAAAACCAAAAACCTTGAACGCAAAAACGACTTCATCCACTCCCGGAAGCGGAGGGGAAGCCACCGCGGAAACAAGTTATCCATCCCCCTTCAACCGCGCGATGATTACGCTCGCGGTCGTTTCAGCAGCGTTTATATCCATAATGGACGCCAGCATCGTCAACGTGGTGATGCCGCACATGCGCGGTTCATTCAACGTCGATCTGTCCACCATCACCTGGGTGGCGACCATCTACACCATCGCCCAGATCATCACGATCACCATGTCAGCCTGGTGGAGCACTCTGCTGGGACGAAAGCGTTATTTTCTCATCTCCTTCATCTTGTTCACACTGGCGTCGATTCTCGTCGGCACCTCGCAAACCTTCACGCAGATGCTTGTCTACCGCATCCTGCAAGGACTCGGCGGCGGGGGGCTCATACCTGTCGCGCAGGCGATATTGCGCGAAACCTATCCAGCGAACAGGCAAGGCTGGGCGATGGCGATGTTCGCGGCGGGTGTGGTTCTTGCGCCCGCGATGGGCCCGGTAGTGGGCGGGTGGATCACGGAAACGCTAAGCTGGCCATGGGTTTTTTACATCAACGTGCCCGTCGCCGCCGTGGGACTGGCCCTCGTTTCCATCTACGTGTACGACCCGCCCCACATGAAGCGAGGAATCAACAAGGTGGACTGGATGGGCATCATCCTGATCGGGGTCGGCCTCACCGCGCTCCAGGTCGTCCTCGAGCGTGGACAGGACGAGGACTGGTTCGACTCCAACCTCATCATCTTGATGACGATAGTAACCATCATCACCCTGACGGCGCTGGTCATATGGGAGCTCAGGACGGAAGAACCCATCATCGATTTCAGGGTTCTTAAAAACCTGAACCTGAGTGCCTCGTGCATCGTGGTGCTGATCTTCGGAGTCATAATGTTCGGGACCACCTTCATCCTGCCGCAATTTCTCCAAAACCTGCTCAATCACGGCCCCTATGAAACCGGTCTCGTCATGCTGCCAAGGGGTATCGCGCTCTTCTGCATGATGCCCATCGTGGGTCACCTGTACAACCTTGTGGATTACAGGATATTGATGTGCGGAGGCGTAGCGCTGGCCGTCACCTCCATGTTTCTGATGTCGGGGCTCTCGTTGCAAACGGATTACTGGGATATGGTGTCGCGCCTCGTCATTCTGGGGTTCGGCATGCCCTTCGTCTTCGTTACTCTGACAACCGTCGCCTTCAGCACCACCGCGGTGGCCGATATCAACTCCGCCACGAGCCTCTACAACCTGGCGCGCCGTCTGGGCGGCAACCTGGGATTCGCCGTGATGGCGATACTACTCGAGCGGCGCACAGCCCTTCATCGCGTGAACATGGTGGGGAACATCACCGAGTCGAACCCCACGTTTCTTCACTATAAGGAAAAACTCACGGAAATGCTCGTCCGCAAGCAGATCGACCCCCACACCGCGCAAACCAAGGCGATGGGCCTCATCGAGCAAACCATCGATAAGCAAGCCACCATGCTCGCTTATAACGACATCTACTGGGTCATGGGATGGAGCTTCATATTCGTCATCCCTTTCATTCTGGTGCTGAGAGCCAAGCAGGTGTGAGGTTCGTCCGACCGCCAGAAAATGCGAACGAAACAGTAATGCTTACAGAGACGGCAGGTTGAATGCTCTGGATATGAAGCGCGAAAAGCGAGGATTACTTCTTGGGGTAAATCCCGAACGGATCCTTGAGCAGCACCTTCCAGACGAAAATAATAACGACCACGGCCAATATGATGATCGAAAGGGTTTCCATATAGAACCGATTCTCCTATGAGTGCGTGAATCTGGTGGGTCGCCGGGGAATCGAACCCCGAACCTACGGATTAAGAGTCCGTTGCTCTGCCTAGTTGAGCTAGCGACCCGATATTTGAATCATCGCCGAGCGGCGATAGTCAAACCAGAAGTTAGCACAGCGTCCCCTCATAACAAAACCGGTGCGGCTCATCAACTCTTGAGCGCTCCAGAGGGGGACTCAGCCTTTCACCGCTGGATGGAAATTCCTCCAAGAGATCATGAAGCCGCGCATTCCGGGTTCCCGCTCGCCCGACGGCTCGCGCACTTCTTTCGGGTACGCCTATCTTTCGGGAATCAGGCCACGGGGGCTGAAGCGCAAAACCAGCAACAGGATCACACCCATGATCATCAGCCGCATGTGAGCCGCGCTTTCCATCAGATGACGACGAATCGGGCTGTCTTGCGCGAGTCCCGAGGTGAGCAGGTCCATCAACCAAAGACCAATGGGTTCGGCCTCTATCCAGAAGAACCAGATGACAAAACCGCCCAGAACAGCGCCCCAGTTGTTCCCTGACCCGCCGACGATGACCATCACCCAGATAATGAAGGTAAAGCGCAGCGGCTGGTAGGAGGCAGGCGTGAACTGCCCGTCCAGGGTGGTGAGCATGGCCCCGGCGACGCCGACCACCGCCGAACCCAGAACGAACACCTGCAGATGGCGTCCCGTGATGTCCTTACCCATTGCGGAAGCGGCGATTTCGTTGTCTCTGATGGCGCGCATCATACGGCCCCACGGCGAATGGAGCGCCCGCTCGGAAAGCCACAAAACCACGAGAAGAACGATGGCAAAAAGCCCCGCGTAGCATAACTTGACGAAAATGGAGGAAATCTCGACGGGCGATACGCCCAGACGGGCGGCCCAGTCCTGGAACCAGAGAGTCTGCTGAAGATCCACCTCATAAGGTACGGGACGAGGCAACCCACTTACGTTTTTAACGCCGCGGGCCAGCCAGTCCTCGTTTTTCAGGACGGCGATGATGATCTCCGAAATGCCCAGCGTGGCGATTGCCAGATAATCGGTCCTGAGGCCTAAGGCGATCTTTCCGATCACCCAGGCGACGGCGGCGGCGAGCAGACCGCCTGCAACCCAAGAAAGCAGGATGGGGAGCCCGAGACCTCCCAGAAATCCGGCAATTGTCGGGTCCACGGCCTCAATGGCCTCCACCGCGGGAAAAAAGAACGCCCGCGCGAGAAAAAAGCCGCCGATAATGATGAAAGCGAGGAGGACCTTACGCGGTATCCCGGCGGGAGCGCGTCTAGCAACAAACACAGCGGCCAGGATCGTCGCGAGGGAAATCGCAAGGGCGACAATGACGCCGAAACCGCCCGCTTCCCAGGCCGCCGGAACCGGCGCGATGGAAACGAGAACCGCCGTCACCCCGCCCAGCGCCGCGAATCCCATAATGCCAATGTTAAATAGGCCGGCGTAGCCCCACTGTATGTTGACGCCCAGAGACATCACCGCCGATATCAGACAGAGGTTCAGAATCGCCAGTGCCAGGGACCAGCTCTGGAACACACCGACCACGGCCAGAGCTACGAACATGAAGGCGAACATATATACGGCGCGCAAGTTCTCTCTCCAGCCGCTCACAGGGCTCATGAAGATCTCCGTCCAAAAATACCTGTGGGCCGGAGCAGCAGCACCAGCACCAGAATGACGAAGGAAACCGCGAACTTGTAATCCGTGGACAACAACTGCACCAGCCCTTCCGGCGTCCAGTCTCCGGGTGCGAGATAACCGACAAATTTCCTGTAGGCGTAGGTGAGAGCGACCTCGGAGAAGGCGATGGTGAAACCGCCTACGATTGCGCCCAGCGGGTTGCCCAGACCGCCGACGATGGCGGCGGCGAAGATGGGCAGCAGTAGATTGAAATAGGTAAACGGCTTGAAACTCTTGTCCAGGCCATACATGACACCTGCTATGGTGGCAAGAGTTGCGGCGATGAACCAGGTGGTACGCACGACCCGTTCCGGATCGATCCCCGAGAGCAGAGCCAGATCTTCGTTGTCCGAATAAGCGCGCATGGATTTGCCGGTGCGCGTACGGTTCAGAAACCAAAAAAGCGCCGCCACCACGATGATAGCCATTAGAATGGTAAGGCCCTGCGTGGTCTTGAAAGCGACGCCTTCGCTAAATCCACTCAGACGCTTGAAGGTCGGGGCAGTGATGATGAAACGCTCCCCGTCAACGAACCACCTGTCACCGGGTCCGATGATGAGGCGCACCACGCTGTTGTAGACGAACATCACTCCCACCGAGACGATCATCAACACCTCGGGCTTCGCTTTCACCCGGCGATAGAAACGATACACCCAACGATCGATTAACAGGCAAAGAGCGATCGTGCAGAGGACGCCGAACGGTAGGGCCAAAAGCGCGGTCGGCAGCGGGGCGATCGAAACGCCCCAGTATTGCAGCGCCCATGTGAGCAGGATGGTCGCCATGGCCCCAAAGGCCATGGTGTCGCCCTGGGCGAAGTCCGAAAAGCGCAAGATGGCGTATATCAAGGTGACGGCCAGAGCCCCGAGCGCCAACTGACTGCCGTACGCCATGGCGGGAACTATGACGAAGTTCGAGAGCAGGATCAGCGCGTTCAGGATGCCGTCCATCGCCTCAGCCGCCCAGGAACGCCCGGCGGACTTCGGTGTTCATCATCAGGGCCGGACCGGTGTCGGTGTATCGGTTCCGCCCCTGCACCAGTACGTAGCCCCTGTCGGCGATGCTCAGCGCCTGGCGGGCGTTCTGCTCCACCATCAGAATGGCGATGCCGTCGCCCGCGATGTAGAGGATCTGCTCGAACAACTCGGTCATCACGATTGGCGAGACCCCCGCCGTGGGCTCATCGAGCATCAACACCTTCGGACGGGTCATGAGCGCGCGGCCCACCGCCACCTGCTGGCGCTGGCCGCCGGAAAGCTCACCGGCGAGTTGGCGGCGTTTTTCCTTGAGTACCGGGAAGAGGTCGAACACACGCCCCATCGTGTCCGCTATGTCGCCCTCACGGATGAAGGCCCCCATCTCCAGGTTTTCCTCGACCGTCATGGAAGTGAAGACGTTGCCGGTTTGCGGCACCAGACTCATGCCGCGGACGACGCGATCCTGCGGCGACAGCCCGGTGATGTCCTCCCCGCCCAGGCGAACAGTACCCTCGCGCATCCCCAGCATGCCGAAGAGCGCCTTCATGGCCGTGGATTTGCCCGAGCCGTTGGGGCCGACGACGACCGTTATTTCTCCGCTTCGGGCGCCGATGGTGCACCCGTTCAGAATGTCCGGCCCGCCGTAGCCGCCGGTCATGTTCTCACCGAGGAGATAATCTTCCGAATCATTCATCGTCATCGGTTCGGCTTGTCTTTGCGTCGCCCGCCCAGATAGGCCGTGATGACTTGCTCGTCGGCCTTCACCTCCTCGACGCCGCCCTGTGCGAGAATCGCGCCCTCGGCCATAACGATCACCGGGTCGCAAAGACGCGAGATGAAATCCATGTCGTGCTCTATCATGCAGAAAGTGTATCCGCGCTCGCGCTGCAAACGCAGAATGGCGTCTCCCAGCGTTTTGAGCAGGGTGCGGTTCACACCGGCGCCCACTTCATCCAGAAGAACGACCTTGGCGTCAGCCATCATGGTGCGACCAAGTTCCAACAGCTTCTTTTGACCGCCGGAGAGGTTCCCGGCCAGTTCGTCGGCTACTTGGGTGATTTGAAGAAACTCGATGACTTCCTCGGCCTTGGCGCGAACGCGCTCTTCTTCTGAACGCACCTTCTCCGGAAGCAACCAGGCCCCGAGAAGGTTTTCTCCCGACTGACCCGAGGGCACCATCATGAGGTTCTCGCGAACTGTCAGGGTGGTGAACTCCTGTGCTATCTGGAAGGTACGCAACATGCCCATGGCATATAATTCGTGAGGCCGGAGGCCGGTGACGTTCTCACCGTCCAGATAGACGCTACCCGAAGTGGGACGATAGACCCCGGCGATTACGTTGAACAGCGTGGTTTTACCCGCGCCGTTGGGACCGATGAGCCCAGTGATGCGGCCGCCGTCGATGGACAGGGAAACGCCATCCACGGCGCGAATGCCGCCAAAGTGCATGTGGAGATCAACTACCGAGATCATGAGATCCACAAAGAACGCCCGGTCTCATCGCCCGGGCGTTCTCCCATGGAACGGACCACGAACAACCGATCCTGTTTAGCGGTACCGCACAGTGGTGATCTTCCCACCCTTCACAAGTATCTCCCGGTAGTTGCCCGCGCTCTCACCGGGACCTATCAGTTCGACCGCCGAGGCGCCCACATAATCGACGTCGCCGCCCTTGGCGAGGATCTTGAGCGCTTTGGCCAGTTCACCGGGGTAAATCTTCTCGCCCGGCGCATTGGCGACCATCATCACCTTGTCCTTGAGCTTCATGCTCTTGCTGGAGCCGGCCGCCTGCATGGCCAGCAGGAGCAGCGCCGCTGCATCGTAGGCCTCGGCCACGAACGGGTTGCCCCCCTTGAAGCCGGCCTTCTTGGCCAGTGCGCCGAGTTTCGCCGCGCCAGGGCTGTCCGTACCGGGAACGGTGCCGTAAGAACCATCGAGCGCCTTGCCGATCGCTTTCGGCAGGCTCTCGCCGATCATCCCGTCCGGCAGCAAGAAGGTTTCGAATGCGCCGGTATCGACGGCCGCCCGTATGATGCCTTTGCCGCCCTGGTCCACGTAACCGGCGACGATCAGGACGTCGCCACCTGCGGCCGAAAGAGCGCCGACTTCCGCGGTGTAGTCCGCCTTGCCGTCTTCGTGCGCGGCGGAAATCGTAATCTTGCCGCCGACCTTCTTGAAGTTGGTCTTGATGCTGTCAGCCAGGCCCTTGCCGTAGTCGTTGTTGGTATAAGTCAAGGCCGCTGACTTGACACCTCTTTCTTTCAGAACGGCGCTGATGACCTGCCCCTGCCGGGCGTCGGAGGGAGCGGTGCGGAAGAACAGCCCGTTGTCCTTGAGAGTGGACAGAGCCGGGGAAGTCGCCGAGGGGGAGATCATAACGACCCCGTTGGGCATGGCCACATTTTGCAATATGGCAATAGTAACGCCCGAACAATCTCCGCCGACGATGGCGTTGACCTTATCCGATGTGACCAGACGCTCGGCCGCCGCCCTGGCGGCAGCGGAATCGGTGCAAGTGGTATCGCCGCGTACCGAAACCACTTTGGCGCCGCCCAGCAAGGCGCCGCTGTCGGTGACTTCCTTCATCGCCAATTCAGCGCCTTTAGCCATTGGTGGAGTCAAGGATTCGATGGGGCCCGTATAACCGAAAAGGACGCCCAGTTTGACGGTTTCGGCGCCTGCCGTCACACTTGTGAACAAAACCAACGTCATAGCAACCAGCAATTTTTTCATCGCCTTATCTCCCATTAGGCATTATTCGAAAATGTAATCTAGCGAACCGAATGCTCATTGTGATGAAACCGGATTATACACGAACCCAGATGGATGGTCGAAAAAAATTCTTGAAGACGAGCAATTCCACGCACGCTGTGTGCTGATGACAATAACACCAAGGAATAAAGGGTCTCAAGATGTATGCTTCAGGGTCTGTGCACCAAAGGGGCACACAGTGCCGGACGAAGGCGCCGCAGACCACATCCGCAATCTCCTAACGCTCGTATCTTCTTTGACTTCGTGGTGTTTCTCATGATTTTCAGGTGGCACGCCCGGTAGGACTCGAACCTACAACCTTCGGATCCGAAGTCCGACGCTCTATCCAATTGAGCTACGGGCGCGTGATATCCGTTGGTCTTGTGCGGAAGCCAGGTCCGCTCAAGAATTTGTAAACGCTTTGGGGTGAGTGAGGGGATTTGAACCCCCGACCTCCGGGGCCACAACCCGGCGCTCTAACCACTGAGCTACACCCACCATGCCTTCATCCCCCACTTCCGCGGTGGCCACGCGTATGGAAAATAGGGTGACGCGATTTCCCTAAAATGGTACGCCCGGCAGGATTCGAACCTGCGACCTACGGATTAGAAGTCCGTTGCTCTATCCGGCTGAGCTACGGGCGCCCGACTCGGCGACTTTTCCGTGGCAACCCATTCGCAGGCGCCGTTTTCCGCCCGAAAGGCAAGAGAAAATAACATAAATCGAGATCGTCAACAATGCCTTGATGAGGAAGCCCATACTGAAAAAGAGGTCACGATGGGAAAAGAACAGCTATGCGCTCGGCAGGATTCGGGAAGATGCTGCAGAAGAGGATCATGCAGTCAGGTGAGCAAAAAAACACACGCATGGGGCCTTCCGGCCCCGCCCCGCGAGCGCCCCCTTCTCCCCAAATTTTTGTATTGTGAAATTAGTATAAGGAAACCGCCGGAAATGTCCAGCGGCGTTGGAGAATTTGCGATTATTCCAAGCACTCACACCGAGAGCGATACGGACGATACGAAAACCTACTCCCCCTCGAAGGGTTTTCTGCGCACCCTGCCCTCGCCCACCAAAGCGGCCTTCATGAGAAGAACCAGGGTGTTGGTTCTGGGGATGAGGTGGATGAAGCGATCGAGCTTTTGATCGATCACGTCGATCTCACTCTCCGTAAGCCCCTTCCCCGCCACTTGCTGCCTGCTCAATTCGACGGCGAAGGGAAATTCCTGGGCGGCTGCCGCCGCTGCGCCTTGCGCCTGCGTGACTGTAATCAGGTATCCCGCTTTCGCCATCTCTTCTTTCAAGAACGGCCAGACGCGCTCCAGGAAAGCGGGATGATGCCCCAGCGCGCGCCAGACACTGCCCAGCCCGCCGGTCGCCTCGCGTATCTCCCTGAATATAGCGCCCAGAGAATCATCGACGCCCGCCGGGTCCACTAAACTCTCTGCGCGCATGGTAGCGGGCGGTCCGGTGGGCAGTGCATCTGTATCCGCCTCCGAACCGGGCCGGATGCCGCCTATCTTCATGCCGTTGAGCGCGCCCTTGAGCGCCGCAACGAGAATGAGGTTCTTTGGATTCGCGTCATTATATATGTCCAGGACGCCGTTGACTGCTTCGATATCCTCTGGTGAGTAGTCGAAGTCGTCTTCCAGTTCTTCCCCTACGTCGGGCACGTCGGGCGGCATGGGCGGGGCCATGCGCATCCTCAGGTTGTCCGCGCAACGCTCGAAATATGCGATTGAGGCGTTGGGTCTGAGCGCGTCCCAAGCCGCGCAAAAATAATCCTCATGCACCGCGAGGGTGCGGTAGATGAGGTTCACCTGGGTGCTGCGGAGCACCTGGCGCATATCTTCATAAATCGCCGCGACACGCCCGGTAGCGCGCTCTTCGGTGATTTCATCGAAAGCGATGGATTTCATAATCTCCCTCTATATGGCCCGTAAGACGAAAAGCGCAATAGTGCCTGGTGAAGCGCAGAAATAATCACCCAGAGTATAGGGATGGTGATTAGATGGAACAAGCAGGTTTTTCTCCCGAGACTCTCCTGTTCAAATAATAATCTAAAAATCTCTTGACAAGAAAGTTGAACAGATTTATATTTGAATTAGTCAAATATTGAGATATAATATATTTGATAAGTACTACAAAAAGCACAGTATGGCGCATAGAGTCAGCCGAAAAATTCGGAAACAAAAAAATAGAGGAGTTCAGAACAGAATGAACACTACGTCGCAAACCTGTTGCGAGGGCACGGCGCTCGAAACGCACGACCTCGGTGCGCGTCTTCACGTGGCGCTCGATGGTCTCCTTCATCTGAAAAAACCCGCCGACAGGGAGGCGGTGTGCCGCCACGACATCACCCACAACCAGTGGACTCTCCTCCACATGCTCGCAGGCGCTGAAGCGGAACCCCTCCCCATGGGAGTCATCGCCAGACGAATGCGCCTCACCCCGAGCGGCGTTACGCGCTGCGCTGACCCGCTCGTCGAGCGCGGCCTGATAGAGCGCTGCATGAAGGCAGGAGACCGCCGCGTGTGCTGCCTGAGTCTGAGCGAGGCGGGAGCGGCGCTTCATGGGACTATCTCGGAAAGCTGCGCGATCGAGGACGGCGCGCTTCTGGATAAATTCTCCCCTGCGGAGAAAGAAGAGATCGTCCGCGCGATAGAAAAACTCGCGCGCGCCGCCGAGGAGTTATCTTCATGATCACCGAAGTGAAATCAACGCCTGCCGCTGATAACCTTGCATCGTCCGGCGAGGAAGCCTCCTGCTGCGCGCCGGAGCCGAAAGCCAGGTGGACTTCCCCCTACCTGTGGGGCTTCCTATCGATAGGCGCGTTTATTGCGCTCATCCTGTGGGCGGGAGCGGAACGAGAGATTTCCGCCGGCCTCATCACCGCCGAGATCAAGCGAAACATCTTGTTCATGCTGAACAGCTTCTGGGGCATCGCGCCCTTTTTCCTCCTGAGCGTGGGCGTCTCGGCGTGGGTCACCGTCGCCGGGTACGCGGACAAGATAAAAGCGGTGTTCGACAAGCGCCAGGGCATGGGCATCGCCGGCGCGTCCGCAGTGGGCGCCGTGGTTCCGTTTTGCTCCTGCGGCGTCATCCCCCTGATCGCCGCCATGCTGGCAAGCGGCGTACCGCTTGGACCCGTGATGGCCTTCTGGATCAGTTCGCCCCTGATGAGTCCTGAGAAATTCGTGCTGACAGCGGGTGTGCTGGGAACGGACTACGCCGTCGCGCGGCTCATCAGCGCGGTTGTTTTGGGCGCCGCCGCAGGCTACGCCACCTACCTCATCGGTCGAGGCGGAAGACTCGACGGGGAACTCAGGAGCATCGTTGCGCCGGGTGCGCAAGAAACCCAGGGTGAAACCCGGATGCACAGGCCGGCTTTGAGCGGCTTCGCCGCTCAGGCGAGCAGCGTGGGCCTTTATCTCGCCAAGTGGCTGGCGGTAGCGTTTTTCCTGGAAGCGCTCATCGTCCACTACGTCGACCCCGCGTGGATAGGCGCGATACTCGGCAAAGACAACCCCTGGTCGATCCCCCTGGCGAGCGCGGTGGGAATACCGCTCTACACATCGGGCGTCGCCGCCATCCCCATCACCAAGGGACTCCTCGCCGCCGGCATGGGCTCGGGCGCTGCCATGGCCTTTCTCATCGCGGGTCCCGTCACGTGCGTCCCCGCCATGGCCGGCGTGTGGGCGCTGGTGAAACGAAAAGTTTTCGCCATCTACCTGGCGGTCGGCATACTGGGCTCGCTGGTCGCGGGATACGCATTTCAGCTTCTCATCCGGTCTTGAGGCTTCAGGCCCCCCGTCCTCGGGGGGTCTTCGCTTTTTCTCTATCAACAATCCCCTTGCTCCGCTCGACAAGACGTGTTCGTGGACGTAATCTCCCAGAAAATTTACGAGATATTTCCACCCTGGAGACATGCGAAAATGCCGATATCCCTTCACGCCGCCGAGTACTCTGAACCCAGCCAAATGAGCGTTGGCTACGTCATCACCACGCCCGAGGTGCGCTCGCCCTTGATGCCGGGCGTGCGCGGGGATTTCGGCGAAAACCTGGGCGTCCTCAAGGATTTGGGCTACGACACTTTGGAGGTCGCCATGCGCGACCCCGAAGACCCCGACGCACAGGGGGTGGAGGCGGAAATCGCACGCTCGGGCTTTTCGGTGACGATGATAGGTTCGGCCCCCAGCGAGCTTCAGGACGGGGTGATGATGTGCCACCCCGACGCTGAGATCCGCGAGGCGGGCGCCGCCCGGCTGCGCTCGCTTATCGATGCGGGTGAGAAACTCGGCGCCCTCGGCGTGAACATTGGCCGGTTCCGCGGCACGTGCATCCCCGGCGAGATGTGGGAGACCTCGAACGGCTGGATGCGTGACGCCATGCGCGCGGGTTCGGACTACGCCGCTGCGCGCGGCATGAAGATCTACATCGAACCCTACAACCGCTACGAGACGAACTTCATCAACACCGTGCGCCAGGGGATGGAATACGTGAAGGAGGAGAACCACGCCGGCCTCGCGCTGATGATCGACAGCTGCTGGATGAATTCCGAGGACGCCTCCATTCCCGGGGCCATCTTCGCCGCGCGCGATTGGATAGAATACGTGCACGTGGCCGATTCCACGCGCGGCTACCCGGGTTCGGCCCACATCCACTTCGGCGACTTCATCCGCGCGCTCAGGGAAATCGGCTACGAGGGCGTGCTATCGGTGCAGATCGACCAGAAACCCGCCTTCCGGGTCGCGGCGGAGAGGAGCATTCGTCTGCTCAGGTGTTATTTGTGACGCGAGGTTTTCGGATAGGAATCAGGTAATGGGAGAGACGGCGTGTAACCCCGCCGAGGCAGATACCGGAGTGAACCCGCACCACCCTTCTCTTCTAAATCGCACGCGGCAATGCGGCTTGAGACGGTGGATTTTCCCTCGTAGGCAGAAGGCGGATATTATCGCCTGATTCTTCCTCGGCGCAGGCGAGCTCAAAATGCGCCTGCAGGTTGAGTCAAAACTCGGGTGCGACGCCGAACCAGTGGCCCAGACGCAGGGCCGTATCGCCGGTGATTGATCTCTTCCCGTTGATGATCTGACTCCCCCGATTGGGCGGCACGTCGATCTGGCGCGCGAATTCTGTGGGCGTGACGCCGAGTTCCGCCAATTCGTCCTTCAAAATCCCGCCGGGATGAACGGCTCGCTTGAGCACCTGTGTTTCTCCTTTACTTCTCACATTCCCCTTTCGCGAGCTTGGTGGCGATGTGGGCCGGAAATGCCGGGAAAATCTCGATGAGCCTTTTCTCCTTCTCATCACGTACCACGACGGTGTGCGAATGCCTCCTCGACAGGAAAAACCCAGTGAGGCGAAAGCGGCCGAAGGGCTGCCAGGTGAGGATGAAGGGATAGGTGACGGATTTTTTCTTGTTGAAAGGCCGCGAAATGAGGAGTTCCCCCTCGCCGCCGATGGGATAAGCCAGCTTCTTGAACTCGCCCTTTTTGCGCTCCACCAGCCAGACGGCCAAATCGCGCTTGTCAGCCGGCAAGGTGATGCGCACCCTTTGCTCCACCTTGTAGCCGTTCAGGATGGTGTAGCTCACCCGACAGTTGAACACGCTTTCCACGTTTGTCTCTGCGCTTGCGGAGACAACAGAAGCGAGCACTGCAATGACACAAACGATGCGCTTCATCCCGAAACCTCGGAAGTGGAGGGGTCGCATCCGGTAACAAACAACTCACATTATGGACGATTCTAGCAGATGATTTCCAGCGGGGGCCTCAGAAGGGGTAGGGCTGACACCCTCTGCTATGAAATACAAGAGCCTCCCCACAACAAAAACGCCCCGGAGCCGATGCCCCGGGGCGATTTTGATCGGAAGGAGTTCAGCCGTTCCTGTTCGGGTCCTGGGCATCAGGTTCGGGGTACTCGTTCGGCCAGTGGTCGACTATCGTCTTGTAGTAGGTCTTGACCTTCCCGCCGTCCAAATAGAGGGATTTCTTGATCTTGTCGACTTCCTTTTGCTCCTCGAGCGGGATGCCGAGTGAATCCATGAAGCGGTTGAATAGGTTGAACAGCCCGCTCACCATCGTGAGTTCGACGATTTCGGCTTCGGAGAAGTGTTTGCGCACCTCCTCGAAAACGTCGTCTTTCGAGCGCGCCGTGTTGAGCGTTACGTGCTCCGCCCACAGGATGGCCGCCTTCTCGCGCGGGGTGAATAAATCCGATTCCATGTAGGCGTCCGTGCCGATGACTTCCACCTGCTCGGGGCTGATGCCGGCCGCTTGACCAAGCGACGTGTTGTGCGCGTATCAGTAGGCGCACCCGTTGAGATGGCTCGTCTTGATGACAACCATCTCCTTGACCTTGGTCTTGAGGATGCTGCCCCCGCCCTCGCGCTGGAGCGTCGCGATGAAGGGCAGCATGGCCTTGGCGACGTGGGGGGTCTTGGCCAGCACCCGCATCGAATGCGGCACGCGGCCCAGCATGGCGGTGGTGGCATCGTATAGGCGGGCCACGTCGCCGTCCGCCTCCTCGGGCTGAATCATCTCGATCCTGGACATACCTGATATCTCCTGTCTGCGCGTCCCATGAGAAAACGGACGCCATGTTCATCACTGGCCGCCATCACGGCTCGGCGGCCACAATCAAATAACATTAACTGTTGGCATTATGCCCCATCCGTCGCCTCGCGGGCCAGCCACGCGCGGAACTCCGCGAGCGCGAGACCCCGGTGGCTGATGCGGTTTTTCACATCGAGCGGAAGCTCCGAGACGGCGCAGCCGTGCTCGGGCAGATACATGAGCGGGTCGTAGCCGAAACCACCCTCCCCTTGCGGCGCACGCAGTATTCGCCCGTGCATAGCACCCTCGAAAAAACCGAACCAGCCATCCGGCTTCACGTATGCAAGCACGCAGGCGTAGCGCGCGCCGCGCTCTGCATCTGAAACCTCGCGCATCCGCTCGAGCAAGAGCGCGTTCCGCCCTGAATCGTCCAGTCCATCACCGCCGAAACGGGCGGAGCGAACGCCAAGCTCACCGGGCAGCGCATCCACCTCCACGCCCGAATCATCAGCGAGGGCAGGCATTCCGCTCGCCTCGCATGCGGCCCGCGCCTTGATGAGCGCGTTTTCCGCATAGGTGGAGCCGGTCTCCTCGACGTCGAACGCGATGCCCGCCTCATCGGGGAGAAGGAGTTCGACGTCCATCCCCTCAAGGGCGGCGCGCACCTCGCGCGCTTTTCCGGGATTTCCACTCGCGAGAACGATTTTCATTTGGCGCCGACGTGTTTCGCCTGAATCTCCAGGAGTTCCCGTATGCCTTTTTCCGCCAGAGCGACCAAGCGGTTCAGATCACTCTTTCGAAACGGGGTCTGCTCGGCCGTTCCCTGAAGCTCCACGAAGCGGCCGCCGCCGGTCATCACGACGTTCATGTCCACCTCGGCGGTCGAGTCTTCCGAGTAGTCCAAATCCAGCATGGGGACGCCCCCGACCACGCCAACGCTCACGGCGGCCACTGCCTCGCGGACCGGTGATACGGCGATGCGCCCCTCCGCAAGAAGGGCATTCACAGCACGGACAAGCGCAACGTATCCTCCCGTGATGGCGGCGCACCGCGTACCGCCGTCCGCCTGAATGACGTCGCAGTCGATGTATACCGTCAGTCCCTCGATTTTCGAGAGGTCCACGACCGAGCGCATCGAACGCCCGATAAGCCTTTGAATCTCCTGGCTGCGGCCGGCGCGCGCGCGGCCTCTGTCCACCCGCCAGGGAGAGCTGCCCGGCAGCATGGCGTATTCCGCCGTCACCCACCCCTCGCCCGAATCACGCTTGTGGGGCGGCACGCGTTCCTCTACCGAGGCGGCGCACAGGACCCTCGTATCTCCCACAGAGATGAGGCAGCTTCCCGCGCAGGTTTTCACGTAATCAGGCTCCACGCTCACTTTCCGGTTCTCATCGGGAAGCCTCCCGTCCGTGCGCACCTTATCGCCCATCTTTTTTCTCGCCATGCTCTCTCCTATCGAAAACGAACCATCTTCCAGACGGAGTGGATACTACGGGGATTTTACGAGCGAATCCAGAGAGCACAGGACGGAGCTCCCGAGTGGTTTTATGCGGCGGGAGCGGTGTATTTCGTCTCGCTGAGGCCCACCATCCGCCTCAAGTTACGGACAAAATTCTGGGCCGCGAGATAGATGCACGGCACGAGGAAGAGCGTGAACAGGGTGGAGAGCGAGAGCCCGCTCAACACGACGAGTCCCAAGGGCTTGAGCATCTCCGACCCCTTCCCCCAGCCGCTCGCCAGAGGGGTGAGCGCGATGATGGTGGTGAGCGTGGTCATGAGAATCGGGCGCAGCCTCGTCGAAGCACCCTCAATGATGGCTTCTCTTATCTCCATCCCGCGTTCTCTCAAGCGTTCGACGTAATCGATCATGACGATGGAGTTGTTCACCACGATGCCCACCAGCAGGATGACGCCGATGAGCACAGTCGACCCGAAGGGCGTGCCGGTGAGGTAGAGACCTACGAGCGCACCGGTGAGCGCGGGCGGCACGGCGAATATGATGACCAAGGGGTTCACGAGCGAGTCGTACTGGACGGCCAGCACCGTGTAGACCAGGAAGATGGCGAGAAGCGCCAGGATGAAGAGTTCGCGGTTCGATTTCTTGAGGTTCTCCTCGTCCTCGCCCGGCAGGATGAAGTAGCCCCTCGGCACGTTGACGTCTTTCAGGCGAGCGCGCACATCCGCTCCCACATCGCCCAGCGAGCGGCCCTGGATGTCGCCCGTTATCTGGATGAGGCGGTTCTGGTCCGTGCGGGGGATGACCGAACTGCCCTGCCCGTAGCGAATTTGAGCCACGTGGTGCAAGCGCGTGGAGCGTCCGTTCTGGTTCTGTGGAAACAGGGGCAGGTGCGCCAGATCCTGCTCGCTCTTGATCTCGGTGTCCGAGAACTTGACCCGCACCGGCACGCGCGTATCCACCCTGTTGATGAACGTGGCGATGGAGCCATCGACAGCCGTGGCCACGGTGTCGCCCACGTCCTCGACGGAGAGGCCGAGTTCCGCCGCGCGCTCTCTGTTCACCTGAATGCGGAACTCAGGCCGGGGCCTGTCCTCGGTCATCTGTACGTTGTGAAGTCCCTCCACCCCCTGGAGCTTCTCGACGACTTCTTCCGCGATGCGGTTCAGAGTCGCCAACTCCTCGCCCCGGACGCCCAGGGAAAAGCTCTTGTTGTGCCGGGTATTGGAGGTGCGAAGGCCGCGCACCCGGCTCTTGAAGGCGTATATCCGCGCGTCGGGATACGTCATGCGCGCGAGCCGGGGTCTCAGTTTCTTGAGAAAGTCGAACACGCTCACGCCGTCTTTGAGCGTCACGTCGATTCTCCCCCGGGAGGCGGAGGGCGAGAAATTCCGCCCGAAAAGACGCCCCCCTGCAGTGGCGAATACCTTATCCACGGCGGGATCGCGTACGAGCATGTCATGAATCTCGCGCGTTACCTGTTTGGTGTACTCGAGGGTGCCGCCAGGCGAGAAGCGGATGTCGACCGAGATCCGCCCATCGTCCACCTGAGGCAGGAGTTCGTTGCCCAGTTTGCCGATGAGCGTGTAGCTGCTCGCGCAGACGGCCAGGGCGAGGATGATGACCACCCAGCGGAGAGTGAGAACCGGCCTCAAGAGAAAGCGGTAGAACCGGTTGGCGAGGTCGACGAGCCAGATGAAAAGGCGGAAGAGCGGAAAACGGCTGAAGCCGCTGCTCATCGGTATCTGAAGGAGCCGGGCGGAGAGCATGGCCACGACCGTGAGGCCAACCATGAGGCTACATATGAACGCCAGCGTGATGGTGAGTATCAATTCGCGGAACAGGAGCGCGACGTAGCCCGATACCAGCAGAAACGGCATCACGGCGGCCACGTTCGTGAGCGTGGAGGCCACCATGGCGCTCTCCACCTCGGCGGAACCGCTCTCCCCCGCCTCCACGGGGTCGCCCCCTTCCGCCTGATGGCGCGAAATGTTCTCGAGCATGACGATGGCGTTGTCCACGAGCATTCCCACGCCGAGCGCTACCCCGCCCAGACTGAATATGTTGAAGGTGAAGCCGAGCACCCACATGAGAAAAAACGTGAAGACAGACGCGATCGGGATCGCCAGGCCGATGATGAGCGTGCGCCTGAGACTCCCCAGGAAACAGAGCACAACCAGTATCGCCAGCGTACCGCCTACCAGGGCGGAGGAGAGGACGTTCCTGATGGAGGCGCGGATGAAGAAACTCTGATCCGAAATCGGAACGAGGGTGATGTCGGGCGGAACGATGCCGTAGCGCGTCAGGAAGGCGAGCCTGTCGCTGAGACCGTCCACGACGGAGACCGTGTTCGCGTCGGGCTGCTTCAGGGCCACCACCTTGACGCTCTCATCGCCGTTCAGCCACACGAATATGCGCCGTTCCTTGCCGGCGTCCTGAACCTTTGCAAAATCACGCAGATAGACCCGGCGGCCGTCTTTTGTGGGGAAGATCAGGCGCGAAAGCTCGCCCGCGCTCTTGAGCTTGCCCGCCGTCCGGCTCGAATACTCCCGGTGGGCGGTTTTCACCCGTCCGGCGGCCAGGTCCATATTCTCGGCGCGCATCCTTCGTAAGACGGCAGGCAGGTCGAGACCCAGACCCTGCATCCTCGGCAGGTCGACGAGCACCTGCACCTCCTCGTCCTGGCCCCCGAACGCCTCCACCGACGCGATGCCGGGGACGGTCATGAGCTGGGGGATGAGCACCTTTCGCGCCCAGGTCTGAAGCTGCGGCCCTTTGAGGGTTTTGGAAGACAGCGCGTATTCGATGATGGGCACCTGCGCCGGGTCGGACTTGAAGATGCGCGTGTTCTGGAGCTGATCCTGTATCTCCTGCGGCAGGTTTCTCCTTGCGACGTTGAATTTGGTGATAGCGTCCTGGAGCGCGAGATCGATGTCGCGGTCGAAGTCGAAGAACATCCACAGGCGCGCGGCGCCCTCGCGGCTGATCGAGAAAATGCGTACCACCCCCTGCGTGGTCGCGAGTTCGCGCTCCACCACCTTTGTCACCTGCTCCTCGACCACCTTGGGGTCGGCCCCCTCGAAGTCGATGCCGATGAATATCCGGGGATAGACAATTCTGGGAAGAAAATCGACCGGCAGCCGCGTAAGCGCGAAAAAGCCGAGTACCAGCGCGCACACCACGCCCATGATGGTTCCCACGGGTCTTCGGATGCAGCTTCTACTCAGCACGGGGCCACCCCTTTTCCCTTACGGCCCTACGACCCGAATGGGCCGCCTGTCCCTTAGTTGGCTGATGGCGCTCACCACCACCCGCTCGCCCACTCGCAGGCCATCGAGAATCTCGATACGCCCGTCGACCATCTCGCCCAGGCGCACCTCGCGGCGCACCGCCATAAAGCGTAGACCGCTCCTCCCTGGGCCGCGCCCGCTCGCCTCGGCCATTCCCCTGCGCGCACCGCCTCTCATGCCAGGGCCACCCTGCCCGCCCCCGCGCGCATCACCTCTTCTAGCGCGACCACCGCTCTCCACTCCCCTCTGGAGCCTTCTCACGACGAAGACCGCGCCCGACTTCGTGCGCAAATCCCCGTCCCAGATCACGGCGTGAACCGGCAGGTTGATCGAGCGCCTGCCCAACAGGGGGTCGAACTTCACGCGGGCGAGAAGACCGGGCCTCAGGGAAGAATCGGGATTTTGAACGTCCACCTCCACGATGAGCTGGCGCGAACTGGGGTCCACGCTCGGGAAAATCCGCGTCAGCTTCCCCGAGAATGAACGGCCCCGATAGGCGTCGAGTTCGACCCGCGCGCCCTGGCCAATCCTGATGAGCGGCAGATCCAGTTCACTCACCCGCACCCGGGCGCGCAGCGTGTCAGTCTGGGCGATGGTGAACAGGTGCGCCCGGTTGACCGCCAAATCGCCGGGTTCGATTCTTCTCGCGGTAACGACGCCCGAAATCGGTGAGCGAACGTTGAAGTATTCCAGTTCCACCTTGAGCCGTCTCACGCGCTGCAGATGCTGGCTCACCTGCGCTCCCGCCATGTCGACTTCTTCCACGCGCGCGCCGATTTTCACCAGCTTGAGCTTTTCCTTTGCAACCTGCACACGGGCGGCGTCTTCGGCGAGGCGCGCGCGGCGCTCGGCCACGTCCGCGCGGGCGCGATTCGCCTCCGTCGTCACCTTGCGCCATTCCTGTGCGCTGATGACGCCTGTTTTGTGTAAAGCGCCAAGAGAGCGCGCGTTCGCCTCCGCTTCCTCCTGTCTGGCGAGGGCGGAGGTAATTTCCGCCTCGCTGCGCTTGCGTGTAGCCTCCGCCTGGGTGACGGCGGCCGCTGCAGCCGCAATCTCCTCCGGGCGGCTTCCGGCTTTGAGTCTTTGGAGATTCGACCGCGCGGCGGCGAGTTCACTCTCCGCCAGCCTCAAGTCTATCCGTTTGATGGTGGAGTCAAGGCGCGAGAGGATTTGATCCTTTTTCACGCGTGAACCCTCTCGGGCCAGGACTTCGCGCACCTGACCCTCGGCGCGGGACATGAGCCGCACCTCGCTCCGAGCCAGGAGCGTTCCCGTAGCCGCCACGCGCCTGCCCAGACGACCCACGGAAACCTTTTGCACCTGAACCGTGACGATGCGGTTTCTCCGCCCCCTGGGTCGGCCCGCATAGGCGCAGGTGAACTCACCCGCAGCGATGATTACCATGATGAGCACGGCGACTGCCCTTGCAGACATCTTCTCGCGGCTCCCGAAAAAGAAACCCGGCGACGAACCATTCATGCGACGGATGATAAAAAAGCGACGCAAACGATCTTATCACAAACCTCGGGTGTTCTCTTTTGGACGCAGACGGGTTCCTGGGTGGAGAGAGGTTTGGGTAACGGCGAGCTAAGATGTGTAAAAACCTTCGTTCCTCAAATAGACGACAGCCATTCATCTCCAGGCATGATTCGTCGCATGAATTCATCAAACATGGGCACGGTGAAAGCCGTGTCACCGTGACTTGGACTCCAAATCATGCCCTTGTTGATCAGTTGGCTACGAACGGGAGCCAGAGAAGTAACCAGGCGATTTAGTTTTTGGGCCACCTCCCCCGAGCGATGAGGCCCCTCACCGAGTTGGGCCATTGCTCGCAGATACTTTTTTTCCGCGGGGGACAGTCTGTCGAACCTGACAAGGAAGAAACTCTGGTCCAGATCGGCGACGACCTGCCGGGTGGCGATTTCGACATCGGAAACCGTGATGGGAGAACGCTCGGCGACGTCCCATACGTGCTTGCCCCATTCCTGTAGAAAATAGGGATAACAACGGGTTTTGGAGACAATTTCATCTAGAGCGCGGGGTTCTATTTCCACGTTTTCGCCCCTAGCGGGCTTGGCGAGCGCGAGTCTGGCATCTTCAGGCAACAATGGACCAATATCAGAAAAATCGAAAAGCCGTTCGGCGTAGGATTTCGCTTTTCCCATGCGACCCCGTACCTGAGGCAGGCCCGCCCCTAACATGACCACGGGAAGGCGACGCTGGGATATCCGGTGCAACGCGATAATCAAGGCCTCCAGTTGCTCTTCCGGCACGTACTGGAGTTCATCGAAGAAAAACGCCACGCAGGTCGCATCCGCCCGGGCGGCAGCGCCGATGGCCTCGAGCAATTCCTGCAAGTCGCTTTCAAGGTTTCCATTGTCCGCCAGACCGGGTTCGGGATCGGTATCTAAACCGACTTCTATATCCCGATACTTCACTTTCAATGCCCTTACGAATCCCGCGAGCCCCCTCAAGGCCCTTTGCGCCAGTTCTTTCGCCGCACGCCTGCGTGAAAGCTTCAACAAAACCGTATGCAGTCGAGGCGCTAAAATGGAGGGTAGCGATTGGTTTTCGGACGCTTCTACCGACAGCGTATAGATGCCGCTTGCCTCTGCTTCTTCCCGGATGAGGTTCAATAGCACCGTTTTGCCGACCCCACGCAACCCAAGCATCATAGCGCTCTTGGTCGGGCGTCCTATTCTGGTCCGTTCCAATGCGATTCGCGCGGATTCGCGAACCTCGTCCCGACCAGCCAACTCGGGTGGCGGAGTGCCTGCTCCAGGAGCATACGGGTTGCGTATCGGATCCATAACAAGAGCAGTTTATATTAAAATTAGCTAATTTACAATTATTTCATAAGATAGCTAATTTCGCTATATATCAAGAAATTTGGACACCAAGATGGCTAATATTTCAAATCGATCGCCCGGTTCCAGCCCGGGCAGACAATTTGCGCTTCGGTTTCATCGAAAGAGTTTATAGCAAACTTAGAGAGTTTATGATTATCTTATAAATTAGCTAATATCATTATAAATCATGGATCCTCGCCGCCGGGATATTCATTCCCTCAAAGATTGTTTTGCTACGCTCCACTTCAGAAACATCTGAGTTGCACATCGGACCTGGAAAAGAAGTTTATATCTAAGTTAGAGAGTTTATGGTTTTTTTATAAGATAGCTAATTTCGCTATAATCGAGAAAATCTCTTCATTTAGAATGACTTGCCTAAGATACATACAACAGTCGATAACATTTCAGGGCCGGAGAGACCTCAGTCAAGCTTACCGAGCCACTCGGCGATTGCGCGGCCGATCTCATCCGGAGAATCCTCCTGGATGAAGTGGATCCCCGGTACGGTGACTTCGGTCTGGTTCGGCCAGATGCGGCAGAACTCGCGCTGCTCGCCTATGAGGATGGCGCCCGGTTCGGCGTTAACAAACAGCTTGGGAACGGGAGATTCGCGAAGCCAGGCGGCGTAACTGCCGACAATCTCCGTCACGTCCGCTGGTTCGCCCTCGATGGGAATCTCGCGCGGCCAGGTGAGGGTCGGGCGGCGGTCTTCACCGGGTTCAAAGAAAGGACGGAGATACTCGGCCATCTCCTCCTCGCTGAGATCGCGCTTGATCGAGCCGGGCAGCACGCGTTCGACGAACACGTTCTTCTCGAGAATCATGGACTCTCCATTATCGGAACGGAATCCCTGAAAAACCCGCCGCGACGCTTCGGGCCATTGCGCCCAGGTCAGCGGCTGCACGATGGCTTCCATATAGGCGAGGCCCTTCACGGCGTCGCGATGCCGGTTGGCCCAGTCGAAGCCCAGGGCCGAGCCCCAATCGTGCATGACGAGGGTGACGCGCTCGGCGACGCCCAAAGCCTCCAGTAGCGCATCGAGATAGCGGCGGTGTTCCACAAAACGGTAGCGGCCAGGGCCGCTGTCCTCCAGCTTGTCCGAATCGCCCATGCCGATCAGGTCCGGCGCGATGCAGCGGCCCAATGGGGCGAGATGGGGGATAACACCACGCCACAGGAAGGAGGAGGTCGGGTTACCGTGCAGAAAAACGATAGGGTCGCCCTCGCCGGTCTCGACGTAGGCCATGGTGCTACCGAGCACTTCCAGGCGTTTCTTCTCAACCCAAGACACGACGGGTCTCCTAAAACTTACTCGTTCAGATTCTCGCGATACGACTATACTCGCGAAAAAGAAGCGTTCGTTCCATCTAAAAAGTGTTGAAATTATTTGATATACGGAGGTGCTAGCCGCCGATGGCGCTCATGGTGCGCTCGGGCTGCACGAACTCTTCCTGGCCGATGAGGTGGCCCGGCGTCTTGGTGAGTACCACCTCGGCGAGCCAGGCCTTTATCTCATCATCCGTCGTGCCGCCTCGGAGCATTTTCTTGACGTCGTGCTCGACCGTAGAGAACAGGCAGGTCCGCACCATGCCGTCCGCCGTCAGGCGTATGCGGTTGCAGTCCTGACAGAACGGCCGCGTGACCGAGGCGATGACGCCCACCTCGCCCTTGCCGTCCTTGTAGCGGTAGCGCGTCGCGGGGTCCGAGGGATGGCCGCTCACGAGTTCGAGTTCTCCCTCGACGGAGAGCCCTTCCAGTATCTCCTCCGCCGACAAGACCTTCTCATGCGCCCAGGTGCGGTCCGCATCGAGCGGCATGTATTCGATGAAGCGCACGACGTGGCCCGTCTCGCGCGACCACCTGGCGAAGCGCGGCAATTCCTCCTCGCTCAACCCCTTGACCGCCACCGCGTTGATCTTGATGGGCGAGAATCCGGCCTCCGCCGCCGCCTCGATGCCCTCCATCACCTGACCGAACACGTCACGGCGCGTCATGAACAGGAATTTGCCCGCGTCCATGGAATCGAGGCTGATGTTCACGCGCCTCAGGCCCGCAGCGTAGAGATCCTTCGTCATTTTAGGGAGAAAGACGCCGTTGGTCGTGAGGGCCAAGTCCATTTCGGGCTGTACTTCCACCATCTGCTCGACCAGGCGGTGCAAGTCCTTTCGCAGCAGCGGCTCGCCGCCGGTCAGGTGATAGCTCGTGAAGCCCAGCTCGGTGGTGATGCGCACGACGCGGGTGATTTCCTCGTAGTTGAGAACCTCATCATGCGGCAGCCACGTCATGCCCTCTTCAGGCATGCAGTAGAAACACCGGAAGTTGCACCTGTCCGTCACCGATATTCTCAGATCATCGTGCGCACGCCCGTAACGATCGAATAACGCCATTTCCCTAACCTTCCCTTTGTGGTGCCATCATGACCTGGCCCGTCAACTCCGTATTATACCCGCCAAGCGCCTCCACGGCATCCCGAAAAGCCACATCGTTCAAAATATCCATCACCTTGCCTATCGCGGGCGTCTCCCAGTGTTCTCCTGGCACGATGAAATCGAACCTCTCGCGCTCCAGCGGGATGAAATCAAGACCCAGCATGTGCGCTGCCGCGTAAATTCCCAACCCGCAGTCCGCGCGTCCGGCCGCGACCGCCATGGCCACCGCCATGTGCGTGGTCTCAACCCGCTCATATCCTTGGACATCGCCGGGCGAGAGGCCCTCGCTCGCCATCAGGTGATCGAGCAGCACCCGCGTGCCCGCTCCACTCTGGCGGTTGACGATGGAGACATCCTCGCGGCTCAGATCGGACACCCCCGCAATGCGCTTGGGATTCCCCTTTGGCGTCAGGATGCCCTGTTCGCGCTGAACGAAATTCACCACCACGACCTCGCGGCCTTTGAGGTAGCGCTCGATGTAGTACCAGTTGTACTCCCCGGTCTCGGGGTCTAGCAGGTGGCTGCCCGCAATGTGCGCCTCCCCGTCGCGCACGGCGATGAGGCCCGCCAGCGAACCCACCGCCGAGGCGGAAAGTCGCGCGTCGTGGTGGCGCGCTCTCAACTCGTCCGCCAGCAGGTCGAGCGCGTTGTCGTGACTGCCCGCCATGAGCAGGTTGCCCCGGATATCGGCGAGGGGCCTCAAGAGCTCCACCGTGACCTCCTCGCCCGTCTCGATTCCCTCCGAGTGGGCGGGCACGCGCACCACGCCGTCCGCCTCGACGAGCGAACTGATAACGCTGGCCCCGCGCTTGGCGGGCAGGCAGACCATCCGCTCACCCACCCGGCCAAGCTTTACGCGCAAGAACTCCTCCATCCCCAGCCGCGAGGCGCTCTTCCGGCTCATGAAGGCCCGGATGCGCTCCTCTTCGCCGGGGGCCGCACCCGCCATGTGCGCCATGAGCGGCCGCACGAACTCCTGAAGCGCCAGCACCGCCGAGACTGGATAGCCCGGAATCCCGAGCACGGGCTTGCTCGCGCCCGATTCCGATGCGCAAACGCCCAGTATGGTGGGTTTGCCGGGGAAGATGGCCACGCCGTGTACGAGGAGTTCTCCGAGTTTTTCGACGACGGCGGCCGTGTGATCCTCCCGCCCTGCGGATGAACCCGCGTTCACCAGAACAACGTCCGCGCGCTCGAGCGCGTCTCGAACCGCAGTCTCGATGGCCCCGAACCTGTCTTCCAATATCGGGCCGGGGAGCGCCTCTCCCCCCCACTCGGTGATGAAGGCGGACATGACGCTCGAATTGAACTCCACCAGATCACCGGGCTTCAATTCGGCGCCCGCTTCCACGAGCTCGTCTCCGGTGGGGATGATGGCGACGCGAGGACGCCGCCGCACCCACACCCGGGTGATGCCCGCCGCGAGCAGCGCACCCAGATCGTAGGGCCTTAAAACGTGCCCCGCCGTCAGGATGAGCTGGCCCTCGACGACGTCCTCCCCGGCCACGCGCACGTTCTGCCATGGGGAGAGCGCCGCCTCGATGCGGATGGCGCCAGGGGTCACCTCGTGCACGTGTTCGATCATGACGACGCAATCCGTTCCCTCGGGCATGGGATCGCCCGTGTCAAGGGGGTGGGCCTCATCTCCGAGCAGATACTCCTTGGGACTCACGGGCGTGGCGCCCGATGTCCCCGCAGAGGCAAGGGCGTAGCCGTCCATGGCTGCGGCGTGAAAATGCGGGCTCGAAACCTGCGCGTAGGCCGCGCGCGACGTCACGCGCCCCAGGGCCTCGGGCGTCAGAATTTCTTCTTCCTCTAGGCGGAACTCGCCCACTTTTTCGAGGAGACGCGAAAGCGCCTCTTCGCGCGGGATGTTTTCCAAATAAATTTTCCGGCCCCCCTGGGCCAGAGGCAAATCGTTCATTCGCTTACACCTGATTCGAAAGAAAAACCTGATCTAAGGCGCGCTCAATAAAGATGCACGCGTACTTGCGCTCCTTCGCGCAACCCCTCGGCTTCAAGCGGAATCGTGATGTAGCCGTCCGCTTTCGTCATGGTCGATATCATCGCGGAATTGCCCATCAGAGGATGGACGACGCGTCCGTTCTCACCCTCTTCCAGCGTGACGCGAACAAGGTCTTCACGCCCGGGGGCCGAGGCCACGTTTCTCGAAAGGGTGGCCGCAAGACCTTCTGTTTCCGTTTCGGTGCGAGCGACCTCACCACTCAACTGCTGTATGACAGGCTGGACAAAAGCGTGAAAAATCATAAGGGCTGAGACCGGATGACCCGGAATACCGATGACGGCCTTGTCCTCGCCGTCTCTCTCAATTCGTCCAATGATGGTCGGTTTGCCGGGTTTGATGGATATGCCGTGCACAAGAACGCCCGGCTCGCCCAGTGAATCGATGGCCTCGACCGTGTAATCGCGGAGGCCCATGGAGCTTCCGCCGGAGATGAGTACGACATCCGCGTGGCCCACCGCACGCTCCAGGCGCTCTTTGATGACGGCCAGTTCGTCGGGGAGAATTTCTTCGGTCTGAGGCTCCCCTCCGGCCTCGACCACCCCCGCCGCAAGGGAGAAGCGGTTGATGTCGCGCACCTGACCAACGCGCGGAGTCTCGCGCGGGTCGACCAATTCATCGCCTGTGGGGAGTATCGCCACCCGGGGGCGGCGGTGAACCTCGACCGAAGTGACGCCCACGCCCGCAAGCGCACCCACGTCCTGGCTTCTGAGGCGGGAACCCGCCCCCAGAATCAACTCTTCTTTTTTGAGATCATCACCTATGGCGAGAATGTTTTCGCCCACGGCAACGGGACGCCGGGCTTCTAAAGTCTCCGCGTCTGGAGCGGTGGTAAATTCCTCCATCACCACGGCGTCGGCGCCCTCCGGCACCATGCCGCCCGTCAGGATGCGCGCCGCCTCTCCCCGTCCCACCGAGAACTCCGGCGCCGCCCCCATGGGCACCTGTCCGATTACTTCGAGATAGGCGGGTATGGCCTCGCTCGCACCGAAAGAATCCGAGGCTCTCAGCGCGTAGCCGTCCATTGTGGCGCGCGGGAAATCTGGCAGGTCGACGGGCGAGTGGACGTCACGGGCCAGGACGCGGCCCACAGCTTCGAAAGAAGACAGGCGCTCCGCCCCCAAGGCGCGGAAACCCTTAAGCGCGCTTTTCGCTTCTTCGGGCGATACGACCTTGAAGAATTCCATCGGGTATCTCCAGGAACAAAAAACCAACCGCTGCGCGCGCAGGGCTGGCCATAACTAATACGGACATCATTCGCCCGCCACTTTTTACGAGCGCGGACCCGCAATCTCCTATCAGAGGAGACGCCCCGCCGATGAGGAACGAAACGCCTCAGGATTCACGCGCGGAACAGAAGACGAACCGGCTCTTCAGCCCTTATCGCCCTCTCCTGCGGCGGACGCCTCTTTCTTGTCGGGCAGTTCCGGGTCGTCGCTCATCCCCTTCTTGAAGCTCTTGATGCCGCGAGCGAGGCCCGAGCCGATCTCGGGCAGGCGCTTCGCGCCGAAGACCAGCACGCATATCGCGAGAATGACCAGAAGCTCGGGAATGCCCATATTCATCGGGAACATCGGCTAAACTCCTTTGGATGAATGATCAGGAAGCGGCGTCCGCGTACACCTGCGAAGCGGCTCCGACACCATCTCCAGCCTTTGTAATATACCCCAATTTGGAAAAAATTACTTCCAGCGCCGAAAGAAGGTAGACCACGTTCGCCTGTGTGGCGCCGTGGCCCATCATTCCAATACGCCAGATCTTACCGGCCACCGCGCCCAATCCACCGCCGATCTCGATGTTGAAATCGTTGAGCAGACTCTTGCGGACGGCGCCGTCGTCCATCCCCTCCCGGAGAGCGACTGTGTTGAGCGTGGGCGTGCGCGCGCCTTCCTGGGCGAACATGGACATTCCGAACGCCTCGACGCCCGCCTGTAACGCCTTGCTCGCCAGGGCGTGCCTCGCAAAGCGCGCTTCCAGGCCTTCATCGAAGATGATGCGCAGGGCTTCCCTGATCGCGTAGTTCATCGTAATCGGGCCGGTGTGGTGATAGACGCGCTCGTTGCCCCAGTATTTCTCCACCATGCTCACGTCGAAATACCAGCTCGTGACCTTCGATTTGCGCTCGCGCACCTTGCCGAGCGCGCGCTCGCTGAAGGTGATGGGCGCGACGCCCGGCGGACACGCCAGGCATTTCTGCGTGCCGCTGTAGGCGACTTCCACCCCCCATTTGTCGAGTTCCACGGGCACGCCGCCGAGCGAGGTGACGCAATCGAGCAGCAAGAGCGCTCCGTGTTCGCGGCACATCGCTCCGATCTCTTCCATCGGCTGGAGAACGCCCGTGCTCGTTTCCGCATGGACGACCCCGACCATCACCGCATCGGGGTTCGCATCCAGCGCGGCCTTCACGTCCTGGGGATCGATGGGCTGCCCCCAAGGGGCCTCCACGGTGACGACATCCGCCCCGTAGCGGGAAGCAACGTCGCTCATGCGTCCGCCGAACACGCCGTTCACGCAGACGATGGCCTTGTCCCCAGGCTCGATGATGTTGCAGACGGACGCCTCCATCGCAGCGCTACCCGTGCCCGATACGGGGAAAGTCACCTGGTTCTCGGTGTTGAATAGCGCACGCAGCATCCCCTGGCAGTCGTCCATCACCGCCAGAAAATCGGGGTCCAAGTGTCCCACCACGTGGGTGCTCATGGCTTTCAGGATTCTCGGGTGAACCGGGCTCGGCCCCGGCCCCAGCAATAAACGCAGATGCGGATTCAACTCTTCAGACAAGACTTTTCCCTCGCTCGAATCAGGTATTTGGAATGGATGAGAAGCCTCTGACCATCGCACAAAGCCCCTCGTTCCGAATTGCGACCGCGAGATACTACCACACGCCCCCACACCCGCAAAGGGGGGTGGGGGGTCAAAGGAGGAGAGGAAACGGAGTATCCAGGCTGCATGATTCATCCTACGCGTCAGTTATCCGGGTCGTTCAGGTGGAGCGGGCTCATCCCTGCCTTTGTGAAGAATAAAGCTCATGGTCGGGGTCGATCCACACGACGAAAAAGGTGTCCAAAAGCAAAAACCCGTGAACGCGCCCATGCTCGTTCGCGGTGAGTTGGAACTGCCACGCCTGCTCGGCGCGAAGCTGCTCGTTGAGGGCGCGAAACCCCTGGGGTTCTGTGGTCTCGCTAAAATCAATCGGGTGTGCGCGCAAGGCCCTCGATCTGTTCGTCCGAAATTCTTTTGCGGTCAGGCGCGATAAATCTCTCAGTCTCTCCAGAAATGTATGCAGATACCCGTCCCGGCAACGCTTAAGACTGAACTTTGCATTGCCCACGAGATCCAGATACTTGAAAGAGAACCGGAGCGAGTCCGCGTCAGGCGGCGGTGAGGCAGGCGGAATGCTCCGGGCGAGACGTGGAATCCTACCTCTCTTGATTTTCTTCGCCATCGACCCTCGCCTTATAGTAATCCCTCATATCTTCATGAGAGATCACGTTATTCGACGGGGCATCCGGCGGCAGACCCCCACGCGCGTTTCGCCAAGGGTCCTCTTGATGGGTAAGTTTTTCCAGATCGTAGGCGGTCAGCCCTCCGTACACGTCCATGACTTCGGCGAGATGGTCCCGCGCTTGTGAAGCAAGGTCTTCCTCCTCGGGATCAACGTCGATGGGCCGCCACGACCACGCTTTGTATTTCCCATAAACCGACGGCACGACAGGGCCATGAACCCACGCTTCGATGGGATCGCCGAACAATGGCGCGTCATACAGCGCTAGATGCCACGCCTGCGCGTAGTAGAGCAGCTTTTGCAGCTTGAGATTAGAAATGGGGTCACCGTGCTCGTGCGAGAATCCGATTATGCCTTGAGCGACCTGGTTTGCGCTCTTCATTTCAATATCCCTTCCGAGGCGGCGCGAGTGAACCGGGTGTGGAACGGATTCACTCTTGCTTCGTCCATAAAACCACTTCGAGCCGGAATGTTCAAGCGTGCCCTACTCTTACTCCCCATCCAACTCGATGTTGTCGTAATCGGGTATGGCGCCCATGCCCTTCTTGGCGGCCATGGATTTGCGCTCGTATTCCATCACGAGCTCTCCGCGCTGGTTGTAGGCGCGCGTCTTGATGGTGACGATGCCGCGGTCGGGCCTGCTCTTCGACTCGCGCTTGTCGAGAATCTCAGATTCCGAATAGAGCGTATCGCCCGCGAAGACGGGAGCGGGCATCTTGATGTAGGTCCACTCCAGGTTCGCCACCGAGCGGTAGGAGGTGTCTGTGACCGTCATGCCGGCCACGACGGCCAGCGTGAGCGCTGAATTCACCAGCGGCTTTCCGAACTGGGTCTTGGAAGCATAGTGGGCGTCGAAATGGATCGGGTGGGTGTTGTTCGTCAGCAGGGTGAACCAGGTGTTGTCCGATTCGAGTATGGTGCGGCCCGGCCTGTGCTTGATGACCTCGCCCACCACGAAATCCTCGAACCAGCGTCCCATTTGAAAATCAGGCATTGTCATTCTCCTCGTTCGCGCCCATCCACACGCAGGGCATAAACCGGGAATGCGCCCTATCGCGCGGTGGATGATGCTCACCTCTCTAGGCGGGGTATTGCTCCAGAAGCCTCTTGGCGATGATGAGGCGCTGAATTTCGTTCGAGCCCTCGCCCACCACGAGGAGTTTCGAGTCCCGGAAATAGCGCTCCACGGGCAACTCCTGGATGTAGCCCATGCCGCCATGGACCTGAATGGCCTCGCTCGCGCAGAACTCCGCCGTCTCGGACGCAAAGAACTTGGCCATGCCGGCTTCGAGGTCACAACGCTTGCCCTGGGCCTTCAGGTTCGCCGCGTGATACGTCATGAGCTTCGCCGCGTGGATGCGCGTTCCCATCTCGGCGAGTTTCGCCTGTATCAGCTGATGACCCGCCAGCGGCTTGCCGAACGTCTCGCGCTGCTGGGAATAACGCATCGAATCCTCGAATGCCGCGCGGGCGAGACCCACGCTGCGCGCCGCCACGTTGACGCGGCCACCCTCAAGCCCGCTCATGATCATCGGAAAACCCTCGTTCTCCTGGCCGAGCAGGTTTTCGAGCGGCACACGCGCGTCCTCGAACACCAGCTCGCTCGTGCGGATGCCCCGGTAGCCCATCTTCTTGAGATGGCGGCTCACCTGAAAGCCGGGCGTTCCCTTGTGTACGAGGATGCAGGAGATGCCCTTCGCTTTCGATTTTTCCGGGTCGGTGCGCGCGAACACGCTGAACATCGTGCCGTGCTCGGCGTTCGAGATGAACATCTTGGAGCCGTTCATCACCCACTGGTCGTCTTCTCGCACCGCGCGCGTCTTGAGAGCGGCGGCGTCGGAACCCGAACCCGGCTCGGTGAGCGCCATGCCCGAGTGCCACTCGCCGGTGGCCATTTTGGGGAGATACGTTTTTTTCTGCTCATCCGTCCCGTAGTTCAGAATCATCCAGGCGGTCATCATGTGCGTGCCGAGGATGCCGGCCACGCTCATCCAGCCGACGGAGAGCTCTTCCATGGCGATGGCGTAGCACACTTCGTCCATGCCGCTCCCGCCGTATTCCTCTGGTATCGTAAAACCGAAAAAGCCCAGTTCCTGCATCTTCTCCACGATGGGCGTGGGGTATTTGTCGGCGAGTTCGTATTCCATGGCGATGGGCATGATCTCGCGGTCCACGAATTCCTTCATCATCCGCTGGACGCTCGTCTGTAGTTCGGTAAACTGGAAATGCAAGGGATGATTCCTCCTGAATTTAAATGGCCGAAATTTCCGCCAAGTATTAAATCACGCCGTCGCGGCGCAAGTCCGCCACGGCGTCCGGGGAGTAGCCGAGCTTTTCGAGCACCTCTTCGGTATGGGCGCTCAGGCCCGGCGGGTGTTCTAGCCTGGGCGTCATTTCGCTGAATTTCACCGGAAAACGGCACATTTTCAAATTTCCGTATTCGCCTTCCACTTCCGGGAAAATCTCGCGGTGCGCCGTCTGGGGATGATCGCACACCTCTCCCAGATCGTTCACCGCTCCGCAGGGAACACCCGCCTCCAGAAAAATCTTCCGCCATTCCTCGCGCTCTTTGGTAGCGAGGATCGGCAGCACCTGTTCGAGCAGCGCATCTTTGTTCTCGTGCCTGTCGGCGTTGGTCGCGAAGCGCGGGTCGTCTACCCATTCGGGGTGCCCGAGGACCCCGGCGAACAGCCGCCAGGTGTTCTCGTTGCCGCACGCGACGCCGATGAGCTTTCCCCCCTTGGCGGGGTAGGCCCCGTAGGGCGCCAGGAAGTGATGGCCCACGCCCACGCGGCTCGGCTTGTTACCGTGCAGATAATAGTGAAAGTGGAAATAGCCCTGCATGCTCACCATGCAGTCGAACATCGAGACGTCGAGTTCCTGGCCCTCGCCCGTCTGGTCGCGCTGCCTGAGCGCCATCATCGCGCCCAGGGCGACGAAAAGCCCCGTCACCCCGTCGCAGATGGAATGGGCCATCTTCGCGGGGGATTCGGGCGGGCCCGTCATCTCCATGATGCCCGCTTCGGCCTGAATGAGGCCGTCGAACGCCTTCATGTCGCGGTAGGGGCCGTCCTGCCCGTAGCCCGAGGTGTGGACGTAGATGATGTCGGGCTTTATCTTCTTCACTTCCTCATACCCGAAACCGAGCCTGTCGATCGCGCCGGGGCTGAAGTTTTCGAGAAAAACGTCCGCGCTCTCGAGCATCTCCCGTAAAATTTTCTTGCCGCGCTCGTCTTTCAGGTTCAGCGTCACACTCTTCTTGTTGGGGTTCACCCAGAAGTGCACCGCCCCCTCGCCGAAGACCGCATCGTCCCAGAGCCGCACCATGTCGCCCGTTTCCGGGACCTCGACTTTCAGGACCTCCGCGCCGAAATCAGCCAGATGGCGCAGCCCCACCGGCCCGCTGATGGATACCCCCAGCGATACGATTCGAACGCCATCGAGCGGAAGCCCCATTTTACGACTCCTCGAAAAAGTGCGTCCCTAAAACGAGGCGACGGGCGCGGCGACGGCCGATCCCATGCCTTCGCGACTCATGCGGTTTCCCGACGAATGGGTCCATGCGAAACCACGAAAGGAGACATGACAATACACCATCGATTTTACGGATGACAAGGTGTGGTGGGTCAAATCCGAGCGGGGGAGCGAGGGATTGCCGCGATTCAAGAATGAGGGAATGCCAAGCGAGGAGGGAGCAATGAATTCACCCGACAGATGAGAGATGGAATGTTTCTATGAAGTAGGGACAGGTCGCGACCTGTGGGACAGCCCCTAAGAAGGGCTGTCCCTACAGACGAAAACTGATGCCAGGAGGGATAATTGCAATACACCCAGCCCGAAACACATCAGATATCCCGGTACCCACTCTCGCGATCTTCACGAATGAGGACTTCCGAAGGAATCCGTACGCGGCCTTTCGTCTTCTCCCGGTGTTTCAGAGACAACTCCAGGAAGGATTTGCGCTTCGCCGTTATGTCGTCCTCAGCAGCGTCGAGACTAGGACGCGGCGCCTCATTCTCATGCTTGCTCATCACCCCTCCCCCGCTTCGTCAAGGTAAGCCTGGAAATCTCCACTGGTCTGCGAGATGAAGGCCACGGCGCGGTCGAGCGCGATGAACTCCATGTCCCCCGGATCGTCGGCGACCTCGTCTCTGAGCTCGGTGAGGACGCCCAGATATTCCCCGGCCCTGGGTCCTGCGGCGGTATCTTTTTTCTCGCTCGGCGCCATCTCCTTCTCCACGAAATCCGCGAACGGACCCACCTCGTAGGAGATGAAGCAGAACATGTGATAAAGCGCCTTCTCCTCGACGCCCCCCTCGCCCTGCGCGTCTTTTCTCAGTTCGTTCAGCTTCGCCAAAACGGGTTCGTGCTTCAACGGGATTCTCCTTCATCCTGCTCGTTTATACGGCATTGGTACGTGTTTCAGACAAAACTATTGAGGGCCATATTCAACAATCCCTCGTTGCCGGCCAGTCGGGTTCCCATCAATAGTTTGGCACAAACCATATCAAAACCACTTCATCATCCAGGCAAGCGCAGACTCCCTCCACCGATTTCATATGGCCAGTATCGAAGGCCCTATGAAAGCGCGCGCGCTTCCACGCCCGCCATGCGCTCCAGGACCTTGACGATGGCGATGTGGTCGAGCTCCCCCTCCCCGTTCGCCACCAGGGAGTTGAAAATCTGCGCGACGAGCGATGCGCCCGGCAGCGCCACCTCGCGCTCGCGCGCCTGCTCCAAAGCGTAGCGCAAGTCCTTCACGTGGCTCGTTATCTTGCCGCCGGGGGAGAAGTCGCCCGAGAGGATTTTGGGCGCCTTCACCTCCAGCCCCCCGCAACGCGCGAGGCCCGCACCCATCACGTCCACAAGCGCTGCGGGGTCGAGGCCGGCCTTGGCGCCGAACACGAGCGCCTCGCCCACGCCCAGAAACGTCACGGCTACAAGAATCTGGTTCGCGAGCTTGGCGATGCACCCCGAACCCGCAGGTTCCCCTACGTGCACCACTTTCGCACCCAGAACGTCGAGCAGGGGCTTACACCTAGCGAATACGTCTTTGGGGCCTCCGGCCATGATGGCGAGTGTTCCCTGCTCTGCTCCCTCGGGCGCTCCCGATACCGGCGCGTCGAGCATACCGACGCCCTTCTCCGTCAAGGCGTCTGCGACCTCGGCGGAGAAGGCCGGGTCGTTGCTCGTGCAGTCCACAAGCACGCTGTCCGGCTTCATGGCGTCAAAGAGTCCGTTTTCCGTGTAGACCACATCTTTCAGGTTCGGGGCATCGGGCAGCATGGTGAAGACGACTTCAGAATGCGCCGCCACCTCGGCGGGTGAATCACACGCCCTTGCGCCCTCCGCCGCAATTTCATCCACCGGCGGGCGGCTTCGGCTCGATACCGCCAGCGGATACCCCGCCGCCAAAAACCGCCGCGCCATCGGCTTTCCCATCAAGCCCAGGCCCACGAAACCTATCGCTGTCTTGGACATCCATATCCTCCCGGTTGTGTATGGCGCGCTATTGTTCCCTACTTCGTCTCCGGCGGGACGAGTGGTTTTATGAGGGCGATCAGATCGGGAATGTCATTTTGCACAACTTCCCACACGCGGTTTAGATTGATCTCAAAATATGCGTGCACAAGATGATTCCGCATGGCGATGATCTTCGGCCAGGGAATCTCGGGGTGAGCCTCTCTGGTCTCCTGGCTGATGCGGGCAGCAGCCTCACCAATGATCTCGATAGATTTGACCAGTGACAAGACCAGCTGGCGATCCGAGTCCAGTTCATCTCGACTTCGACCACGAGCGAAATCCACCGTGTCGCGCGCGGCCAGCAACATGTCGAGCAGCCAGGCTTCGTCACGCCGCATAGATGGTCTCAGCGGATTGGAGTATCGCTTCACGACGAATATAGTTCCGGCTTGTTTCGACGGCGCTGCGTTCGGTCAAATCCACCTTCCGTCCGCCGAAGAGGTCCGACAACTCCCGCTCCATACCGGCCACGCCCAGCAGCCCCGGCGTGCGGCCCGGCTCGAACTCGACCAGCACGTCGACGTCGCTCTCGGGTCCGAAGTCCTCGCGCAGGGCCGAGCCGAAGATGGCGAACTGCTTCACGCCATGCTCGCGGCAAAAGGCGGCGAGCCTCTCTCTGGGGATGGAAACATGCGAGTTCACTCTCTCGTCCTCATTGCAATGCGCACTCCTCTAACGATGATAAGGCAAACCGGCCAAGCGAAACAATCGAAAGCAAACGAATCTGCGGAAGCCAAGCAACGCTCTCAAAATCATCCTCGCATTGACAGACTCGCTAGAATCTTTTTATTTTCAGCACACTTGATTCATCCCGAAAGGCGTAACCAACAGAGGACTTCAAATCATGATAAAAGCCGTCACCCTGAATGTCGCGATTTTCGTATCCGTACTACTCCTCGCTGCGCCCGCACTCGCCGACAAGCACGCGCAAAAGCGCGGCACCCCCGCCCAGGCGCAGGCCATTGTGGCGAAAGCTGTCGCCCTGTTCGACAAGGTAGGCATGAAGGCGGCCTTCGATCGCTTCACCAACCGCCCCGCGCCTGAATTCAAGCATCTGGACCTCTACATTTTTGTGCTCAAGGCGGCGGAAGGAGCACGCATCGTCGCCCACGCCCAGACCCGTTCGCTCATCGGCACGAACGCCTCGACGCTCATCGACCCGGGCGGCCTCAACATCGGCAACGCCGCTCTGGCCAAGGCCACGGCTAAAGGAGCATGGGTGGATTACGGATGGAAAGACCCAATTACGGGCAAAGTCGTGCCCAAGTCCTCATGGGCCGTCCTTCATAAGGGCTACATATTCGGCTGCGGCGTCCACAAACCGTGAGCCAAGCCGACTGATAAAAAGAGAAATTTTCGAGAGGGATTGCAGGGACAACCCTTTCGGGTTGTCCTGACCCTGTGGTTGTCCTCCCTGATTATCCTCAATCAGGACAGGCACGGGGGCCAGGACAGGCACGGGAGCCTGTCCCTACGTGACTGCAGAAGAAGAATTCGCCGGAATCAAATATGGGTCGTTCGCGAACGTGGGCCGTTCACAAGAACGGCCCACTACAGACCAAACCCGACCTAGGCGGAAAATCGGCTTCTAGGCTGCGCGATTTAAGCCTCTCCCCGGGTTCTACTGCGAACTCCCGGCCGACGCTTTGCGCATCAGAACTGCCGCACGAAGCGGAGCTCGGCGCGGGTGCGCTTGTAGTCGTAGAGCTGGGCGTTGGACTCGCGCTCTTCGTTCACCACAATGAGCTGGGGGCTGAAGCCGAAAGTCGTGAAAGCACGGTTGAAAATGGATACGCTGAAAATGCGGACATCGTCCTCACGAGATGAATTGTCTGGGACGAAGGGAAACCACTCGCCCGAGTAATCCGTTGAGCGAAGTTCCGCGTTCCCCCCTACGGTGAAGCCGTAGGGCAGGGCAATGGAGGCGCCCAGGCGTCCCCACCGGCTGCGGT